>OJWC01000004.1_pt1 | contig 271492 bp, 292 predicted proteins | sample 1600371 | NCBI WGS metagenome assembly OJWC01 (sample SAMN04436876, study PRJEB24849) | human gut metagenome | biome: human gut; feature: NICU; material: stool | host: Homo sapiens | place: USA: Saint Louis, MO | collected 2011-12-01 | reverse complement strand
AGACTCGCGGTTCATTTAAGCATCCATGCCCGCCCTGAACTCCGGGCACACTATAGGTCACATCACCGCACCACACCTGGTTTGGCTCTGTTACAGCGAACTGTCGCTCAAGATGATTCGGGATAGCTACGTGCTCATGACCGCCACGCTTATACCGGTGAGTCGGCTGCTGGCAACTGACCAGCCCCAGCTCTTTCATGAGCCTGCCAGCAAGCCAGCGCCCCATCTGGTAGCCTCTCTGGGTTGCCATTGTGGCGATGCTTCTTGCTCCGGCCGAACCGTGGCTGATGCCATGTAGCTCAAGTACCTGACTGCGTAATACAGCCCGTCTGCCGTCTGGTTTTTCAGGACGGTTTTTCCAGTATCTGTAGCTACTGCGGTGAACCCCGAACACGTGGCAGAGAGTGGTCACAGGATAACGCGCCCTGAGTTTCCCGATTATCGAGAACTGTTCAGGGAGTCCGACATCAAGAGCGCGGTAGCCTTTTTTAATATATCGTTTTCCATTTCAATGCGTTGTAGCTTTTTCTTCAGCTCACGTATTTCAATCTGTTCTGGGGTTATAGGGGAGGCTTTAGGTATTTTGCCCTGTCGTTCATCCCGCAACTGCTTTACCCATCGCGTCATGGTAGAAGGACCCACATCCATAGCACTGGCCGCAGCTGCAACGGTGTAGTTCTGATCAAGGACCAACTGAGCGGATTCGCGTTTAAACTCTGCGCTGAAATTTCTTTTTTTCATTGAGGCACCTGTAATGTTCTGAGGTGAGCATATCACCTCTGTTCAGGTGGCCAAATTCAGTAAACCACTTCATCGTGACTAAAGGCATGGGCAAATCAGGCAAGAGGCTGTTAGCGCAGTCTCTTGCCACCCATCTTCACGAAGCCCGCCATTGAGCGGGTTTTCTTTTTTGGCAGCACTCTAAACCCGTAGCCACAGAGCGATACGGTGATGTGTGTGAGGTCTGGTTGTTGGATATAGAGTGCTTTCAGAAAGGTCGTGCAATTAAGGCCGGTTACGTTTATCCGGCGTCTTTCGACCGATTGCCTGAGGTAGCAGGTTAGGATGTGGTGCTGGCGTGCTTATATCGCCGTACAACGCATTTGCTTTGCGATACCAGCATTGGGTATCTCACCACAACGGAAAGAGCACTGCATGGTTTTACCATTACATCCGAAGATTTATCTGGTGTAGTCAATGCCCTTACCTGTTGTGCAAACGCAAAAAGCCCCAAGCTATTAACTCAGGGCTATCGAATGACTGCACTACTCCATCATTGGTTTCAGATTAAACAAATATCGCCACTTTGTAAAGCATCATTTTCTAGATAAATCCTATTTCGTAGAAAATAATTACTATCGAGTGACTTTGCTCAACATCTGATTTGCATATTCCTCCTGCTTGATGCACTCACCCACCAGGCTTTCGAAGAAGTCCTTGTATGACCTTCGCCATGTGGTTTCAGGCACATCAATCACTGTTGCGCAGATATACTGGCGAATACTATCAGGCAGCAATCGAGCATAACCACGCCCATTGCAGCGCCCGCACGTTTTGTATGCGGGAACGCCTCCCTGTAGAATTGTTTTCTCTTTGTCGACCACCACTCCTTTGCCGTTGCACTGGCATGCATTAGTCAGTACGCCCTTTCCTTTGCACTTATGGCAAAGCACGGACACAGTTTCCTTGCGCTCTTCCAGGTACGGCTGCCCGATGCTTTTCATCGTCATGACTTCAGCGTCGACAAACTTCTTACCACCGCAGCAATCACAGATTCGCGTGCTGGCAGCACTACGGGAGTAATCGGCAAACGCGAATGTTGCGAGCACTTGCATCACCTTTGGCTTAATATCATTTTCGAGCTTACGTAAGGCGGCAACCTTATCACAGTGCTCAAGTGCATATTGGGTCAGCAGTTCAATAGCTTTCTCACGGTCATTGCTGCTGATTTCCATCTTTCCTAAAAACGCGCTGTAACCCAACGTGGCGCGACTTTGCGTCATCCCCATGGCAGCCATCACATCAGTACCAGTTAACGTCTCTGAGGAGGTTGCACGCGGCGTATCGTTTATCTGCGTAGACTTCGCGAGGTGATACTTGACTGCGTTTTCCAGGTTCATGCTTGCATCCCCTTTCCTCTCGCTAAATTCATCTTGTCCACACAGTCCTGAATAGACATCTTTTGTTCAGGCGTCAGTTTTGATAAATCAGCATCTTTGAATAAGTTCGTTACCTGTTTCTGGATATGATTCATGGTCATTTGCAGGCAAAAAACCTTCATCCAGCGCGGAGAAAACCTGCTCAACCCAATGACTTTGATAATCCGCATTTTTAGGTTCATCGTGAAATTCTCCAGATTGTGTATGGCCAGGCGATGCCTGCGAAAAGTGATATCCATTTGAGATTGGTTTTATAGCCAAGCTCTTTCTGCCTCGTGTGCGTGTATTCCGTCGTCATTCCGGCCATGAACGCATAGGCAATAAGAAGTAGAGTGATCATGATTTTATCCCCAGCACATCTTTCAGCTGAACGAGTACCATCCGCGTTGCAAATGATTCGCCATGTAGCTTGCTCTGCATTTCAATTTCCATCAGCGCTGATTTAAGAAGACCGCGAGATACCTTCACTGGAGTTCTGTTTTCTTCATTCAGCTTTTTAAGTCGATCAAGCGAATTTTTAACGTCCATCTACGCAGCCTCCGGGTCATGGTCTGGCTTATTTGTACCGAGCCGATTACGAACCTCCCGCAGCTGCTCGCGCACATAATCAAGACTGCGCTCAAGCTCCTGCTCTTTGCCAATCAGCACCTGCTCGGTATGCATATCGCGCTGACGCTGCCATTTGACTTGCTGAATGTTGGTTACTGAGCACATACGGGTTCTCCTACTAAGCTGTCTAACTGGCGACGCATCATCTTCAGTGCTCCATCAGGGAATGGCTGACGGGCTAAACCTGCGAAGATGGCGCGAATTTTCTTGTCGCGGATACGCTTTAGTAACTCGGTTACTGTTGCGCGGATGGTGGCGTTAATCTTGCGATCTTCTAGCTGTGCGAATCTAACGGATAACTCCACTGTTACCAGAGCATCCAGATACTCTTCACAGACCTCTCTGCTTATGCCTGTCATGCTGCCTCCAGTAGTTCTGTAATCATTGGCAAGCTCCCGCACGTCTCAGTTACTACCAGCACAAGCATTCCGCCTTTAATCGCCTGACAGCGCTTGATGCGCATATCGTCTATCTGACCGTCATCCAGCCAGAAGCCCGCACTGGTGAGTGCGTCAAAAACGGCTTTGGGCAGATTGTCCAAATCTCGTTTGCGGTTATCGGGAGGTGCAGCGTGGATGGCGATTCTGATGCGAGGTGTGATTTTGATGTCTAGCTGTTGTTGCTGGATTATTTCGATTACTTCTTTTCGGTATCTCTTTCCCCAATCGCTGATGTAGTGGATGCCTCGTGAGTGTCGCCAGTACCGGTTATTGGATGGCGGCCAGGGTAGCTGCAAAAGATATTTATTCATCTGACCGATAACCTCCCTCCGTTAGCCAGTTGCTTAAGCGTCAGGACAATGGCTCTATCCATTTCGGCCCTACGTTCTTCTCGGGTCATATCCTTTCCGTTGTCTATGCGCGTATGGCATTGCTCGCATAGCGCTGCCGTTAAACAGTCATCGACCTTCATTCCTATTCCCTTCCCTTCGTTCCGATGTGCCGCCTGAACTCCATATCGACCACACAGAACGCAGCAATCTATCTCCCTGACTGCCTGAAGCCATTTACTGCTCCGGTATATTGCCATCTGAGATATCTCCATTCGGATCACGATAAATCAGCCATTCATCCACGCATTCAGAACATGCGTAGGTTTCCTCTGGCATTAGCTCCTTCGTGCATCCTGCGCACAACGTTCGACGTATGCTCTGCTGCTCGTAGGATTGGGCTTCTGATTGGCTAAGCATTTTTGGCGTCCTGCATCATGAGGAAGACAATCATGGCAGCGCGGAGTGGGTTGTCGTTAAAGTGATATGCCTCATTGTGGTAAAATGCTTCAACTCCCCATTTTCCACGTGCATCAGCCTCACTCATTGCGTAAATGCTGATTTTGTTTGCGGTGATAATCGGCCATGCATCTGCTGGGTCGTTGCATGGGTCATACAACTTCCAGTGCTTGCGGTTGCTGGTTATCTTGCGCATCAGCACTATGCCGCTCATATGGTCTGCAATGTCTTCACCGCCATTTACGAACTGATAGGTTTCCTCAATTTGCGTGCCGGTAGCCTTAGCGATGCGCTTGTTAATTTCAAAATCTGTTAACTGTGAATAGTCCATATCAATGCACCCTCTCGGTAACTGACTGTTCGTCATTGCTGACGATGCTGATAATCAGGCTCTTTCCGCCGAAGTCGACGCAAAGCGTTTTGTCTTCTTCATCCTCAAGCTCGCCTTCCAGATAATCGGCGATTGAGTTGACTAAGAGGTCAATGGGGTCGATGTCATCCATTGATGCATCGGTAAGAAGGTCATCGAGTCGACCCTGGTAATCTTCGATAAGATTCATAACGGATACTCCTCTACGCAACCTGCGATAAAGCGATGCATCGCCATCTCTGCGCGGTCTGCACAAATCAATGCGACAGCCTTTCTTTTCAACTTCACGCGCTTGCTCTTTGCACGGCATGACATGATTGTGGAATAACTTTCGCTCCATGCTGAGTGACGCATCCTTGCAGCTGCAAATTCAGCCTCTCTTTTCATTGCCATATCCTCTGTTGATACTGACTCCTACCCTTTGGCTCGCTGGCGTACTCAGGAAGCAATGCGGAAACCACCCATAACCTAGGGTCTGCGCTTAGCGTTCGTTGAGTTTTTACATTGCGGGATTGGTAGGCGGTGATTAACTGAGTTGCTTCTTCGTTGGTGAGGTCGTGATGGTGAAACCATGTCATCTTCATATCATGCTGCATCTCCGAATCTGGCTTTCCATTCCAGCGCTAATCTGGTTTCGTCAGACCACTTCACATTCTTCTCAGTGCCGAATGCCTGGATAAGCTCCAGAAGCTCACCAAACTCACTCACGCGCATCTTGCTGGTTGACTGGCCTATCACAACGAATCCATTACCGGCCAGATTAGGCACAACATCCTGCTGCTTTAACGCTGCGGTGAAGATGCACTTCCAGCTTTCAGCATCCAGCCATCGCCCATGCCATTCGACCTGACGCGAGACATCACCCAGGCAAGCCCAGAGCTTGCGATTCTGGTCTATGCTGCGGTTGCGCTCCTGAATGGTTACGATGATTGGTTTGGTTGGGTTGGGGAAGATTTGCTGTATTGCTTGAATGGCGTTCTGCTGATGGATGGGGCTTCTTAGTTCAAAGGTTATTTTCCTCATGGCATACCTCAGTATGTGTAAAGGCTATATCCGCTCCGATATGGATGGGTTCCATAGGTATAAAGATTTCCACCTATAGCGCGACGGTAAGCTTCCTGCTGCGCTTCCCACGCCTTATGCAGGTCTGGCTTATTTCTTTCTCTGGACTGCCTGCAAAGCTCCAAAATAAATTCGATTTGTACTTTCTCGCTCATACTCACTCCTTCACTTTGATTCCAGCGGCGCGGATGGCGTCAGTGTCATTTTTACGCTGCTCTGCGATTCCCTTATAAAATCCCTGGCTGAAGCATGTATACTTCGGCATAGGAAGATCAATCTCTATAGCTGCGCGAGACCCTTTCCATGCGTCCCACATATGGTCAATATCTTCTGCTGAATAACCATCGCCGCACCAAAGCTCATCCCATGGTGTAAGCGGTGCTTCGCCAAACCATACTTCCCACCATTGCTCGAAAGCCTTTCTTGATTCATCCATATTCCTCTCCATCACTCACCACCGTTTCTGACTGCATGATTTTTCCATCGATTCTGTGCGGCGCTTCGTCTGTGCCTGTGAAGCACCATATCCCCAGCGCGATTGTAGATGATTAGCCATTTTCGATTACTGACTCGAAAAATCTCATGCCTTTCTATAAACAACATTTTCGCCTTGCGATTATTCATTATTCCTCTCCATCAGCGTGCTGGGGTGTTAGGCCTTGTTTCCTCTAGCCATAAACCAATCAAGCGCTTTAACAATAAGTGGGTTTTCATACCAATCCTCAATTTCTCGTCGCTCAGCCTTGTCTCTGAAAAATATTGGCCCGCAGTAGTTGTGCCAACTCATAAAAACGCATGTTCCATCTTCAAGCCGAAATCTGAAGAAACCATAAAGCGTTATTATCCCGCCAGGTATTCGAATGCAGGTCATGCCCTCACCTCTCTCAATCTCTGGTTGATAAATGCAGTAAGTGGGTTAGCTGCGCCGAAGTTAAATACCGGCTTCTTGCTGTATACCCATGCGTTCTTGTGGCACCAGTCCCGATGTAGCTCACCGTTCTCATGAAGGTGCTTGAGCATCTTCGTAACGAGGCGCTTGTCTATTCCGGTTGCGGTGGATATCTCAACGGCCATTCCTGTTTCGTGCTCGTCCAGATAGCGCATGACGGCTTCTGTGCGCTCATGATGAAGAGAGGAAAGCCGGTAGTACTTCACGCTCTTACTGATGCGATCAACTTCAATCTGACCGTCTGCGATGAGGTCACGCAGTAGCTGGTTGATATGTGATTTCTGGCATTTGAGAAGCTTTGCGAATTGCGGCGCGGAGGTGGGAATGTTTGTTTCAAGGTGGTTGAGTATTTTGTCTCGTGTGTTCATTTTCTCATTTCCTCCTCCATAGCTTCGATATCGATATCATCAGGGAGGCTCTGGCAGTAAGCGAAAATACCAAAGTGATTAATCTGGTATCCCTTGAACGTTGCCATTTGATAATTCAAAGTAACCTCGTCGAGAAATCCGTCATCACACAGTTGCCGTGCGACTTTCGATTTTGTCTGTATGATTGGCAATGGTATTTCTTTAAGAGCACAGGAGATTTCGGCATCCCATGCTTTTTCCAGAATGGCGATCTGCTTTTTGTTCATTCAGTACTCCGATACGTTTTCCTGCCGCCACACCTCGTCGTATTCAGACTTCGGCATATTCGCGACGTAGTTGTAAGGTGATGCGCCGTCCAGTTGTAGGAACTGGTGCGACTGGTCATCAAGGAATAGTGGTACGCCACCTTCCCATCCTTCACCGTTACGCTGTTTTTCGAGCATGAGAACGGAAGCCGGTGATGCCAGAAGCTGTTCGTCTTTTTCGCTTAACTGCTCTCCTGCCTGAACGCGCTGTAACGCTCTCTCGCGGCCTTTGTTTCGCCAGATGATAAACAGGTTGTCTGTGAGGTCAGTAATGGCTCCAGAGCCCTTTACGTCCATCTTTCCGGTAGGCTTTTCCTCGCTGTCACCTTTACGTGAGTGAGTGACGAGGATGATGTGAGAGTTTGTCTTGTTCTTGAAGTCACACAGCGCATCGACAAACGCCTTTTGCCCGTTGTAATCGTCATCGCCTATCCCACACTTCATGAGGCTGTCGATGATGAACAACTGGATGCCGTAGCGACGGCGGGCATAAGTGAAGATTTCAATAAGTCGTTCTGCCTTTGCTGTTCCGGTAAGGCCGAATATCCATAACCGGTCATCGTAGAAGTTGAATGCTGATTCGATTTCCATTACTGGCGGCATCTTGCAGCAGGTGGCCTGACGGGTGAGGCGCTTAAGAAGCATTCCCGGCTTAAGCTCAAGCGAAGCAACGCAGGTTTTAACGCCCTGCCTCATCGCCTCCAGTGACATATGCCCGACCACTTCAGTCTTGCCGTGTCCATTCACGCCGTTGACCAGAGTTAGCTCTGCCTCGCGAAACTGAAAGTTATATGCCAGCGTTTCCCATGGTGGATTGAACAGGTATTGCTGCTTTCCGTAGAAAGCGTTGATGGTGTCCTGGTAAAACTCTCTCGCGCTGTAGAGTTCCTCGGGGTCGAAGAATGCAGCACCTTCCAGACACTGCCAGATAACATCTTCTGCAATCCCTTCCATCAGGCACTCGTTGATATCTTTGCGAGGTAGCTTAACCATGCGGCAGCGATGCTCTCCAAGACGACTTGCTATCTCTCTGGCGGCTTCCTGTCCAACTTCGTCGTTGTCCATTGAGATCCAGATTTCTTCAAACCGGTCGAGATTATGGAACTCAAACTCAATCCATTGCTGCTTCGCCCCCTTCCCACCACCGAACGGTACAGAAAGAGCGTTCACACCGTACTGTGAGTAGCTCATGCAGTCGATCTCGCCTTCACACAGCACAACCGAACGCACCTTGCTGTCCAGCGCCTGCCATCCGAACAGGCAAGGCTCACAATCGCCCTCTGCCATGATGACCTTCTTCCCGTTAGGCCTTTCAGTGCTGATGCGTTTGACCTGGATTAACTCGCCGTCACGTTTGTACGGAAACACCAGCGCTTCAAGTTCCCGCTCTCCGTTCCACACCTTGCCACTCACAACCTCAAAAACCTTAGCCGTCTCAGCAGAGATGCCTCTCGATTGCAGGTATTCAACATGGTGCTCTGACTTGTTGCAGTATTTGGCGACTTTCTTGCGATCTGGACGAGAGAATTTCTTTTCGCGTTTTGCATCGAAGTGGTGATCATCATCGCTGATACCAATGAATGCCTTGGCTTCCTGCATTGCCTGATGGAGATTTATTCCCCGGCAGGCCATCCACAAATCCAGCATGTCTCCGCCATCACCTTCTGCGAAGTCAGCCCATTTCTTCTTGCCGCTCAGGTTTATCTTCAGGCTTGTCCCTTTGTCGCCGTGTACGTTTCCGGCAACCCACTCATGCCCGTCTTTCTTGCCGTTTGGCAACAGGTGCGGAGCAACCCTGTCAACCTGCGCCCAAAGCAGGTCACTAAGTTCTGATGGACTCATGACGACCTCAAATCCAGACGGTTAAACCAAAATGCGACGAACGAAGAACTCAGCCAGCCATGACTGTAGCCAGCGATAAGTAACGATTTGATTCTGGATTTCATGTATCACCGGTCCCAGAAAACTAAGCCAGTTTTCGATACGGTGATGGCTGATGATTGCTTGACTTGCTGTGTTGCGGTTACAGGCTTCTCGTCGTTCCAGCGCTGACCGTTGAGGTACGTTGATGGGTGAAGCTTGTCGAAGCCAAACTGAACACCAAGGCGAAGCTTGATATCGTCAGCCAGAAACTTTGCAAACTCACCTGCCGAACCTTTGGTATCTTTCCGCCAAAGAGTGAACTGGGTTCTGAATGCTGACTTCGCGTTTTTCTTCCCGGTCTTATGCATTCCTGCACACCAGAAGATATCCTCGAAAGCCTGGTCTGTTTCTTCGTGCCGGTCAGATGATTTTTCCTGCTTCGCCTGAACCTGTTCAGGCATAGTGTTTTTATCTTGTATTTCTTTCTTTTGAATAGTGTCTTTTGTGTCCCCCTGTTTTGAGGGATGCGACTCCCTCAATTTGAGGGATGTTTTATCCCCTGTTTTGAGGGATATTCCCTCATTTTGAGGTATACACCATTCATTGATGTTTTTGTTGGGGCCAAACATACCGCCCTGCTGCTTGATAAGCCCCATTCTGACCAGTTGCAGCTTTGTCTCGTTGCAACGCTTAACAGGAAGTTTTGCAATCTCGGCAATCTGAGAATCGCTAATCCTGTCCATGGCCTTATTCCAGCCGTAGGTCTTTCTGAGAATAGCCAGGAGAACTTTGAACTGACGCTTAGTAAGGTCAGCTCCGGCGTAAGCTTCAAGAAGCATGTTGGACAGCTTGGCATAGCCATCTTCCAGCTCTGCCACTTTTCTCTCCACCGGGGCTTTGATCGCCCCGAAATCTGCGTATGCGACGTTGCTCATTCGGGTTTCTCCAGTTTACGTTTGCTCAGTTCAAGTGCCTGCTTCAACTTCTCAGCGGCTTCTCGGCTAAACGTACGGATGAACCTTTCGCGAGCTACATTTTTGTGTATTTCGTCCTGGATAAATCGTTGCTTAACCATTAAAATAACTCCTGTTACTTGGCGTAACACAGTGTCTCTAGAATTCGATGCTGATTTGCTCAGAGCGTCCGGCCACCACCGGGCGCTTTTTGCTTTCTGGCATCACAGCTGCAATAGCCTGTCTTGCCACTTCACGAATCAGGCTTGTCTCCCATACCTTCTCCAGAAGAACGAACGTCACCGCCATATCGTGGATGTTTAATCGACTCACCTTTGAGTCAGCCCATCCCGCCATCTTTGCGAAATTTGTCTGACCCATTGATACGAGTCGGGCACGAAGCTCAGTTTCCACTTCGCGTACCTTTTTGCTGTCTTTTGCTAGTTCCATTGATTAATATTTTCCTTAGTTAATAAGTAAATACGCATCGGTTGATGCGTTGGTTTCCCTGGTATTCCGAGGGAGGCTGATTATTAAAGAGCGGTGTTACTAGTTAGGCTGCTTTGCTTTCAGATGGAGGGAAAACGTCATCTAATGAGCATTTGCACCCTAACTTCTTTAAGCCTTCTACAATTGAGCGACAGTCGCTCAAGCTTGGGGTGCGGATGTTCAGCTCATAGTTAGCGATTCGCGATTGACCCCAACCAATTGCCGAAGCAAGCGCAGCCTGTGAAACTCCAATTTCTTTTCGCTGCTTTGCAATGTTGTTCATTGCTTCCTCCTTACGGTCCATAACTTCATTATTCACAATATGTGATTAGAAGTCAATGACGAAACGTGTAGATAACTCAATCACAGCACGTGATATTATTTTGGAATGAAAACGATGCATGAAATTATCGGGGAAAGGATTAAGTCCCTTAGAGAGGCAAAGGGATTAAGCCAAGCTCAACTCGCCAAGCTTTGCGGCTGGGCGGCTCCGTCTCGCCTGGGCAATTATGAACTTGGAACGAGGAAGGTTAGTGCTGACGATGCTCTAACGCTCGGGCAGGTCTTGGGGGTTCCCCCGTCACAAATCTTGTTTGGGGATTCAACTGGCGCGATCTTCAGGGAATACAATTATCCTGTATTCTCACATGTACAGGCGGGAATGTTCTCTCCTGAGCTAAGAACATTTACTCAGCGAGACGCGGAGGGGTGGGTAAGTACAACCAAGAAAGCCAGCGATGCAGCGTTCTGGCTTGAGGTAGATGGTCATTCAATGACTGCCCCAGCTGGATCACGCCCAAGCTTCCCAGAGGGAATGCTTATCTTGGTTGACCCTGAGGAACCTGTTGACCCAGGCGACTTCTGCATCGCTCGATTAAATGGCGATGAGTTCACGTTTAAAAAGCTGATCAAGGATAGCGGGCAGGTGTATTTACAGCCTCTTAACCCGCAGTACCCGATGATGCCGTGCAATGAGAACTGCCGGGTTGTAGGCAAGGTAGTAGCTAGTCAGTGGCCTGATGAGACGTTTGGGTAACTAATAACGGTCTCTTAACAACCAAATTTGAATCAAAATCGCGGATAAATTAGCAACTGAAACCACTAGTGCTATCGTGGCGAAAATATCTGAATTGGACATAATGGATTCCCCATGACTTATAGTGATACCGTTTCAACTATTGCAATGATTGTAGCATTCGTTGCAATACCTGCAAGCGCTTACTTAAGCTACTCTTACGCCATTAAAGGGGAAAGGCGCAAAGAATGGAATGCTATAGCTGAGGTGCTTTTAGCCCACTATGAGCAAGTGCATAAAGAAGCTGTAGATAACAGCACTTATAGCACCACCACCATTCCTATTGATGAGTTTGTGAGAATCCAAAGAAGAATGACCGCTTCTGAGAAAAAGGAATTCCGTGATTTGGTGGCATTGATAGTGAAGCTCAGGAACTCAAAACCTGATGCCGCAAGAAACAAACAGTTATCAGTTGCCTCATCAAAAATATGCAAGATTCTTAAGTTAAAATAACCCGGCCTCCGAGCCGGGTTTTCTTTGCCCTACTCTTCCAGCAGCTTCACAGCAAGCTCCATGCACTGTAGCTGGTCTTCATCCCACTTCTCCAACCCCTTCACTAACTCAGTTCGTATCACGTCAGCTATAGCCACTCTTTTGGTCTCGTGCCCCTCCGCAACCATAGCAAAAACGACATCGCCCACAATCCTGCACATTTCCTGATAGCGCATCTGCGCCATTTCTTCGTAGTCCATACCCAATCCCTCGCTCATTTTTCACTCGTAGCAGTATCGCACGAAGGGTTTACAAAAATAAATCTGCATTCAATTCATACACATATCGTGTATATCCCAATTTATACACATTATGTGATTGACAGTTAAATCACAATACGTGAATATTAAGCCATCAGCATGACGCTGAACACGAACAAGGAACTGAGTTCGGGCTCTTTAAAAATTTAATCCTGTGAATACACAGGCCGAAGTGAGTGCTTCGGGGTGTGGTGAATGCGGCTCTGCGCACGTGGTTCAGTCAGTTTTCTTTCAAACGAAAACCTCTCATTGCCAATCAGCGTTGACTGGCGCTGATTATCTGGAGGCACCAGACACCACACCACCAAAGCATTCACTGAGGAATACCCATGAACAGAAATCAACGCCGTATGGCTGCTTACAACGCCATGAAAGCAGCTCAGAAGTTAGAAGCTAGAGCCTACTGTAAAAAGATTGACCGTGCATTTTCACGGCTTTCTGAAGGCTGTAGTGAGCGTGTTTCAAAAGCCATTTCGCTTGCCGGAACGCGTCAGAAGGAAGTTGAAGTTACAGGGGTTAAACAGAATCGCGCGTACTACCGGGATGCTAACCCGCTCGGGAATAAAATCCACGCCGTTCAGCGCATGAAGCTGAGCAGTAAGCCACTTATTTGAGAGGTAACAAATATGTCGTCAATCCGCTTAACAACGAATATCAGAGAGAAAATTGCTCGTAACGCATTGATTAAGTCAGGGGTATTTGCCGAACTCGATGGGATTGCAAAACTTAAACATCAGCTTGCTCTCGATGCTCGCGTTTATGCGCTGGGCGGAAAAAAGAAAGTAGATAAAGTTGACGGTTTATCGGCGCAGTTAAACGCGTTATGTGCAGAGCTTGAAAAGCTAGGCGTGTCGTTTTATTCGCACGATGTAAATTCCACCTCGATTTTCCTTACTGTATCTGGTCGAAGGCTTGGATGGTACTCATATGGAAATGACAGTACCGGAAAAGAGATATCTCTACCTACTCCAGCAAAAGATAAATGCATGTTCGGCGCAGAACACGAAATTACCAAGCGGTTCGATGATATTTGCGCACTTCAGTCAAAGCTGTACGCGAAGAAAAAGGATATCGAGTCTAACGTCTGGGCGGCGCTTAATTCAGTAACGACAGTTAAACGACTCATCGAGGTTTGGCCTGAAAGCAAAGAGCTTCTGCCTACAGAGGCTGATAAGCCCGGATGCGCGCTGCCAGCTCTGAGAGTAGAAGACCTGAATAAGATGATTGGACTTCCTACCGAGGCCCCATAGTCGGCCTTCTTTTGGCAGCAAGCCCCCCCGTTTAAATGAGGAATAAAATGCAAATTACATGCGGAGACATCCAGGTCGGCCAAGTATTTTACGGCACAAAAACAACCGGAGATTTTCATGAGATCGTAAAATTAAAAGCTCTGACTGTTACTGCGAAACAAGTAAAAGCGAAGCATCAAAGGCACAGAGTATTTGGCTCTGAATATACCCGAACACTTAGGTCTGCTGATTGGTGTTTTTTCAATGACTTTGAATCGGCCAGGGAATACTGGATTGCGAATAAGTTAAGCAAGGATGTCGATGATGCTGAAAGGCGACTTGCAAGGTGCAAAGCTTTAATTGATGAAATTAACAAAAAAACTGACATCTGATTCTTTTGGCAGCAAGCCACAGAGGTGAATATGAAAATGATGCGCCTCACACCACAAGAGGCAGCGCAGAGGATGGAATCTCTCGGACTGTTAACTGATGTGGACACGCTAATTGATAAATACGCAATAGATAAAGCAGCAAGGCGGCTTAATGAAGATAAAACATGGCTCGTCGCATCTGAAGGTGTTCACGGAGAGTTCTGCGGAGATACGTTAACCCACGCTGTGCATATATTTGTGCTGAGCTATGAAGCTAACAAGGATTCATCATTTGTGTGAGGTGAATATGAAACATACGCCAGGTCCATGGTATTGGGACTCTGAAGGGTTGGGTAGCAAGGATGTGTTGGTGTTCGGTAAAGGCTACCCGTTTGAAATGACAAGCGAGGCAAATAAGCGGCTGATAGCAGCAGCTCCTGATTTGCTCGAAGCTCTGCAACTTGCTTTTGCTGATATGAGTGGAGGGATGAAATCTTGCGGACATAACGGCTACACATGCACGTGCTCGTATGAAAAGGCTAAAGCAGCCATCAGCAAGGCTCTGGGGGAGGAGTGATGGAGTGGATTAACGTAGTCGATCGCAAGCCTGACATTGGTCAGGAGGTATTGTGCATAGACCAGTTCAAAAACTATGAAGCAGCAATATACACATCAGGATACTTTAAAACTCAGACACCTTTTTTTGCCGTAACATCTGGCGAATTTCGCCCAACCCACTGGATGCCTTTACCTGAACCACCAAGCGAATAGCAGCTGATAGCTAATTCTCTGAGTTAGCTATTGGGTGTAATACCGCACCTTGATGCCTGTTCAGGCAGCGTGACGACGGCGTTAATACGGTCGGGTTCCCACGGCGGCGTAGTGAGGGAAAGGAGGCGTAAAGCATCACTGAGTTACCGGTTAGCGCCCGGTTAACGCGTAAGCAGCTTCAAATGTGACCGGCTGACCGGCGCTGGCCACTGCGAGAGTGTGGCGAAGTAGCACAGGAATGTTTTGTGGTGAGTTTTAGGATGACGTGAAGGCGGCCGGATACTCCCACATAGTGGCAGTCGTAATGCCGGCAACTCACCACCAAAGCATTTCACAGCGCGTTAATAACAACTTATTGAGGTGAGGCAATGGCACTTGACCACGGCATGTTAAACGTCCCGCTGGATAAGCGCGGCAACTTCCACAAGGAACTGGATGACCACCTTGCATCAGAGCAGAAGCGCAAGAAGAAGCAATTTCAGGACGCGAAGTTCCTTAACGAGCAAGCCAGAAAGGAAGCCTGGAAGGCATATGAGCAAATCGATGAAGCGCTCTTATTTGCTGAGGCTAATCGCCGAGGAATGAAAATGCGTGAGCTGCGAGAGGTTATCAGAGGCTTGTGCAATGACAGGCCCAAGGCAGCGCTAAAGGTTCTGGAAATGTTTGTGAAGGTCGCTTAGGCGGCCTTTTTTACGCAGGTAACTACAGAGGGTAAGAGCATGCGTAGACCTAAAGCTACAAGCGAAACAGTGGTTCATTTCACCATGATGCGCCGACCTGGTTGTGCAAAGCATGGTGATCAGCGCGGCAGAGTGTGGCGACATAAGTATCAATTCCTTGATAGCGCATTTTGCAGGGCTGCAAGCCAAATATCTCCGCGCTCATTTACTTTCAATCAATAGCCGCCTAACCAGCGGTTTTTTCATACCTGCATCTGAGTGAGCGCTAATCAGCGTTCAGCCACATGCAATCACAACAAACTAAGGACTATCCCATGATGCACTACAGCCTCGCGGGAAGCGGCGTCATGTCCGCTTTTTATCCCGCTGAATCCGAATTATCCAAACGTGTTCGCCGTCTTATTCGTGCTGCCCGTAAGCACCTGGAGGGTTTATGTCACCAGTTATAAATCACAGCCTGCTCAAAGCAGCGCAGAGCAAAGCAGTTATAGCTCGCTATCTCGGTGATGGTCGCATGTGGCAAGAGGCTCATGAAGCCATGAAGACCGCAATAAACATGCCGTGGTATCGCAAATCATGAGCATTGCAGATACCTGGTCAGAAGATGCCTTTGTGCGTCTCATGCAAGATTTAATTGGCAGCGAAGGAGGTCTCCATGCAGCCGACAACAACAATCGAAGAGAGTCAGAGAGTGCGCCGTGTAACGACGATGCAGGCTCTGTTGTGGCGTTACAGGGGTGACAGAGAGCGCATGCGTATGTATCTCAACCTGTCGCGCTTAGAAGTGCTAAATCAACGTTATTTTCTGGGCGGATGCCCGTTCTGAGGTGCTTATGGATTTGGAGAAATTAGACGCGCCATTCGCAAGCAATGATATTGAGTGGCGCATCCAGCAGGCCGGAAAAAACAATAGCGGTATCTGGGCAAAGGTTCTGGCTTATGTCACCAACCGGGCAATCATGAAGCGACTTGACGAAGTTTGCGGAAAGTCTGGATGGCGTAACGAATATCGCGACATTCCTAATGGTGGCGGTGTTGAGTGCGGTATTTCCATCAAGGTTGATGGTGAATGGATCACCAAATGGGATGCAGCAGAAAACACGCAGGTTGAGGCGGTAAAAGGCGGTCGCTCTGGAGCAATGAAGCGCGCAGCTGTTCAATGGGGCATTGGAAGATACCTGTATGACCTTACTGAAGGTTTTGCAACAGTGTCAGCGGAACGGCAAAGAGGTTTCAATTACGCCAAAACAAAAGAGCTTGGCGTCTTTTACTGGTCTCCTCCTCAACTTCCTGCGTGGGCTCTGCCGGCAGGAAATCAAGAACCGCATTTAACCGCTGATACAAGCAGCGATAACGCTGAGGGAACCAGCGCCGACGCCATTAATGTAGACAAGGTGTTGGCTGACTTTTGCGCATATGCACTAACGGAAACGGTGAAGAAAAAGCTGATTGAACGATATCAGTCAGACTGGCAGTTAATGAATGGACATCCTGAGCATCAGGAGAAATGCGTACAGGCTATGAACACTCGTATCAGTGAACTTAAAAAGGCGGCATAAATGGCTAGCAGAGGCGTCAACAAGGTAATCATCGTAGGTCGGTTAGGTCAGGATCCGGAAGTGCGCTATGCGCCTTCTGGTGCTGCATTTTCCAACCTTACTGTTGCAACATCGGAACAGTGGCGAGACAAGCAGACTGGTGAGCAAAAAGAGCAAACAGAATGGCACCGTGTGGTGCTGAGCGGAAAGCTGGCTGAAATCTCCGGCGAATATCTGCGTAAAGGCTCTGAAGTGTACCTTGAAGGGAAGCTTCGCACGCGCAAATGGACAGATCAGTCTGGCGTTGAGAAGTACACAACCGAGGTTCTTGTTGGTGTTGGCGGTACTCTACAAATGCTTGGAGGAAAGCGCGAAGCGGATAGCCAGCCAAAGAAGCAAAATAGCCAACCGCAACAGCCTAAACAGGTTAGCGAGCCTCCGATGGACTTCGATGACGACATTCCCTTCTGATCTGATTTAACCACCCCTGAAAATCTATTTCACCTCACGGAGGCGGGTTAACCACACCCGCAATTCACTATGCGACATATATCCAACAGACGACTTTACTCGCGTGAGCAGCTTATTCGACAGCTACAGCAAAGCGAGAAGAACTTTATTGCCACCTACTGGAGCGGAGTTAATCCTGGCGATGGATGCTTCACCGGCGGATGCAATCTGGTTAAGCACGACCCCTACTACGCTGGCTGGGGTGGCTGCATCGAAGAACAGAGCGAATACATCACTTACGCAGAACTGGAGCTGGTGAAGGATATATGTGAGGCGCGTCCGTGGGGTGGAAATTTCGGCGGGATGCGTCTCGGCGGCGTGGAGTATTACCTGAAACCTGAATTGAGGAAAGCAGCATGATCGGATTAACGTACGACCCTGGCATCACTCCAAACGAGCTCGTAGCCCGCCAGCGCTTCAAACCCATCAACGATATCCCACGCGAAGAAATGCTGAAGCGTCAATCATTCCCAAGCGTGAACGAGAACAAATTCCTGACAGCGTGGTTAAACCAGAGGGCGAAGAAATGAAATTATTTGTAATGGAAGGCTTTCTGCGTGGCAAGTGCTTACCGGGCGACATGAAAGTCAACGAAACGAACGCCGAATACCTGGTGCGTAAGTTCACAGATTTAGAGCAGAAGCTTGCAGAGTCTCAGCGCGAGTTCCGTGATGCTGATGCGACTATCGAGAATCTGCAGATGCAGGTTGAGAAGCTGGCTGCGGAGAATGCGGGGATTAAAGCTGCGATTGACGCAACTATCAGATGGCAGCAATCAACCGATCCGGAGAATGTCGAAAGCGTTCGAATGCTGGTCGACGTTAAAACCCCAGCAACCGAAGTTATCCTGGCTGATGTAATGGCGCAGGGTGTGGAGATGCTGCGCAAACATCCGGCGATAAAACTTTGCTCTTTAACTCACGTATGTGATGACTTCGCCGCCCAGCTTCGAAAAGGAGTGCAGTCATGAAACTTAAAATGCACACGCCAGACGGTTCGGCGATTGTCGAAAGTAACTTGGTAACGCAGTTCTACCCTGATTTCGAAAGCGGCGGCGAGTTGACCACCATCGAAACGGTATCGGCTACAGGAGAAACTTTCTCGGTGAAAGTTAAGCACTCGTTTTATCAGGTGACGAGCGCACTGGTTACAGCATGGGGAGTTGACGAAAAGAAAGCAGAAGGAGCCGCCCAATGAGCACTCAAATCAAACCTTGCCCGTTCTGCGGCAGCAAAGACGTAGAGGCGTTCGCGCAGTACGAAGAGGATTGCCCTTACCAGTCGGCAATTGTTCGCTGCCATTCTTGCGACGCGCAGTCTGCTCAGATGGTTGGAGCGAACAAAATCAACATGGCGATTGCTGCATGGAATAAACGTGTAGGGGAGGCCGCCCAATGAGCAACATCGACATACTGAAATCAGCCGCAGCGAAAGCGGTCGATAACTTCGACCCGAATATGTTCGTGGAAACTCGCGACGTGCTGGCGCTGCTGGATGAGCTGGAAGCCGCAGAGAAGCGGATTGCTGAGCTTGAGAGCGACAATGCATACATCAGAAACAGGCACAAAGAACTAGACCTGTTAATCGGGAAAAACATTCTGGTAATGCAGGCCGCAATCATCGAATGGCAGGGAACTGGCGACGCCAAAAAGGGGCTGGCATGGATTTATAACACGCTATTTGGCCCAGGCGAACTGCCAGACGAATCGGAGAAAGACGCCCAGGCCTATTTTGACCGTAAATATGCTCCTCTGGACGACGAACTCATGAATCTTCATCGGTGGTTCTGGGAGCAGAGCGAAGCTGAGCGCGCCGTCGCAGCCGGTAAAGGAGAGTGATATGGCTCGTTATATCGCAGTGATTCACGGGTGGTTCGTATCCAGTAACGGTTTCAATGTCGTTGAACTCACCGCTACTGAACGTGAAGAGGCAGAAAAAGAAGCCGTATTCCTCTGTCACCGGCGTGCCGCGACTTTCGACAAATGCGCGCATGTCGTGATTGAAATTGGTGAGGCTGAGCTATTAAAAGCCCCTCGAAAACTAACCATTCGCGAACGCCTGATGGGGAGGACTAACCCATGAGCACACTTACCAAAGAATGGCTACTGAAGACCATCGCGGAGCTCGAAGAAGAGCGCGATGCGACGCCAGGCGCAGTAAACGAAGACGCGGCCAAGGCGCTGGCGGCGTTGAAGCTGGCACTGGCATCGCTCGAAGCGGACGGTGATTCGGAACCAGTTGCATTCATCAACGGAGCATGGAAGCTGGCATATTACCGCCCGCCGAAAGAGCTTGGGCTGAAAATAGGTGACAAGCTCTACGCCGCCCAGCCAGCGCCGGTATCTGTGCCTGATGATGTGCTGAAAGGACTCTTACCTGATGCTGAGAAGGCTGAGTTCTGGTTTGAGCATAATGGAAAAATCTTGTTTGAAGGTGTGAAGTTTAACAATGCGGTGTTTGACGCCTGCCGCGCCGCCATGCTTCAGGGTGCCGAAAACGCCGAGTCGCGCTGCAGCAACTCTCCGGTGATTCCGGATCAGGTGTTGTCAGCAGTCAGGAAGGTTGCCCGCATTCGCGCAGACTTCGATGATTTTGACGGAGACAGGCGCGGTATCGGTGATTGTCTTGATGAGGCCGAGCAGGAGCTTATCGTGACCATTAACAAATACGCCAGCGTTATTGCAGCAGCACCGCAGCATGAGGTGAAGCCGTGAGAAAGCACATCATAAAATATGAATATTGCAACGGTGTAAAACTTGCGAAACATGAAATAGAAACGTGGTGCGGATATGCGCCACAATTCTCTGACTGGCTTTTTCTGGACGCTCAGCATGCTCTCTTGAGCATTGAACAGGGTTCATTGCAGGTGCCGTGCAAGAAGTGTCTGGCTGCAATCATCAGAACGGCGCAGCAGGAGGCGTGATGGTTAATTTCACTCTAAGGCCATTCTTTGCTTTGCTGTTTCTTTTCACGTGGAACTGTGGCGCATGGATAGCAATTGCAGTTCTCGTATATGTAAATCAAAGGGGATTTTACGATGGTGTTGTTTGCGGAGCTGTCATTATCCAGGCGATATCTGGAGCTATTAAAACATACAGGCAGTTTTTCAGGCTTCCGGTTGGCTAACCCATTCGACGCATAACAAACCCGCACCCAGCGGGTTTTTCTTTATCCGGAGTCACCATGCACGCCAATCCAATTATCTGGCTCATAGTCGGAGTTATGGCTCTGAGCGCTATATCTTCACTCATCCATATGTCAGAGGGCTTGTTATGGCTAAATTTGCTGTGGGCGCGTTAGTGCAGCTTAAGTCTGGAGGAATCAGAGGGATGGTTGAGAGCCAGATTGAGCCTGATAGCGACCATCCGAAGTGCTGGATTAAATGGGATGACGGCAACTACTCGGTGCATCACGAACATGAACTTCGCGCGGCTACTGTTGATGAGCCTCGTTTGTATAAGAAATTAGCGTAAGGAGATGATGATGACTTTGCTTGAGTTACTGATTAAAAAGCTTCCTCAGTGTGCAGGGTGGCCGAAAGATGCAGCTCGTTGCATTTATCATGAGTACAAAGAAGGAGCCACCTTCTATGATGTGGAAGGTGCCATGGTAAAAAACGGCGTTGGCTTTATTGATTTATGCATTCCAGATGTGCGGATAGAGGAAGTAACCCGAGAGCAATATGAAGCCGCACTTGCAGCCAGCAAGCCAGAATGGGATGGCGAGGGATTGCCTCCGGTGGGTTGTGTTTGCGAGGTAAGAGTTTGCGAAGGATTCGAGAAATGCGAAATTGTATTTTCCCATCCAAAAAGTGGCGTCGCTTACATATACCTTGATGAGAATGAGCATGGAGGAAAGCGACCAGTTGACTGCATATCACCAATCCCTGCGCCAAGTTATTTCCGCCCTATCCGCTCAGAAGCAGATAAGAAGCGCGACATCATCATCTCGAAGATAGAGAAAGCTTACAAAGATTGCCCGCATAGCGATGCAGTGCCACAGGCAATCTATGAAGCTATAGCAGAACACACCCGTATCGACTAGACCGCCGCAATGGCGGTTTTTTTGGAGATAGATAATGAGCTATTGCCGATTCAGTTGCGACAACTGGCGCAGCGACGTTTATTGCTATGAGTCTGAGCAAGGTTATGTCACTCACGTCGCCTGCTCTCGCGTTGTAGGGGATGTCCCGCCAATCCCTTTCTTCTTTGACGTACCGCAGAAAGAATTCTTTGAGGCGGTCAGAGAGCAAAATGAATTCATCGCCTCAGCAAAACGCGAGCCTATTGGACTGAAGCATGATGGCGCGATGTTCATAGACAGAACTCCGGACGAAATGATAGACCGATTGCTGTCTTTATCTCGGGAGGGATATTTCGTACCGGTGAGTGCCATTGAGGCTTTGTCAGAAGAGATAAGAGAAAACGCATGATGGAATCACACAGCCTCACACTCGATGAGGCCTGTGCATTTCTCAAGATATCCAGACCTACCGCCACAAACTGGATTCGCACAGGCCGCCTTCAGGCAACACGCAAAGACCCTTCCAAACCAAAATCCCCATACCTCACTACACGTCAAGCCTGCATTGCGGCACTTCAGTCTCCGCTGCATACTGTCGCCGTGAGCGCGGGTGATGGCATTAAAGAGGAAACGAAATGTCACTCTTCCGCAGAGGTGAAATATGGTACGCATCGTACTCGCTCCCGGGCGGGAAGCGAATTAAGGAAAGCCTTGGGACTTCCGACAAGCGGCTCGCTACTGAGCTACATGACAAGCGCAAAGCTGAATTGTGGCGAGTAGACCGCTTAGGTGATTTCCCTGATGTGACGTTTGATGATGCCTGCATTCGGTGGCTTGAGGAAAAAGCCGAGAAGAAGTCACTGAAAGACGACCGAAGCCGCATGGCGTTCTGGCTGGCACACTTCGAAGGGATTCGATTAAAGGATGTCACTGAGCAAAGGATTTACTCAGCAGTAAATAAGATGAGCAACCGCAAGCTGCTTGAGATATGGAAGATTCAGGCAGCAGCGGCGCAGAAGAATGGACAGCCAGCGCCTGTATATGCAGCCTCCACCGTCACCACTTCCACCAAGGCCAAGCATCTGGCACTGATGAAAGCTATTCTGCGTGCGGCGGAGCGTGACTGGAAATGGCTGGAGAAGGCACCCGTAATTAAGGTTCCCGCAGTAAGGAATAAACGGGTGCGCTGGCTGGAGCATGATGAGGCAAAGAGGCTTATTGAGGAATGTCCTGAGCCGCTGAAGTCGGTTGTTAAGTTTGCGCTGGCAACTGGCCTTCGTCGTTCGAACATCATCAATATGGAGTGGCAACAAATCGACATGCAGCGTCGGGTTGCCTGGGTGAATCCTGAAGACAGCAAGTCAAACAGAGCTATTGGCGTAGCGCTGAATGATACTGCCTGTAAGGTGCTACGTGATCAGATTGGAAATCATCATAAATGGGTGTTCGTCCATATGAAAGCCGGTGTTCGTCCTGACGGCTCAAAGACTCCATCAGTGAGGAAAATGCGGGTGGATGACCAGAGCGCATGGAATGCAGCATGTCGTCGAGCAGGAATTGAGGATTTCCGATTCCACGACCTGAGACATACATGGGCGAGCTGGTTAATTCAGTCTGGCGTTCCGTTATCGGTTCTGCAGGAAATGGGCGGCTGGGAAAGTATCGAAATGGTCCGTCGATATGCCCATTTGGCACCTAACCATTTAACTGAGCATGCGAAGCAAATTGACTCAATTTTTGGGGTTGATGTCCCAAATATGTCCCACACCGGAAATGAGGAGGAAGTGAAAGAGGCGTAAGTGCCTGTTTCTAAATGGCACGCCCTGTAGGATTCGAACCTACGACCTACGGCTTAGAAGGCCGTTGCTCTATCCAACTGAGCTAAGGGCGCACGGAGAAGAGTGTACTTCGCGGTGGTGAAACGCCTGGAATTATACGGTCAATGCGTAGTGAGTCAATGCCTTTTCCGCCTTCTCTGGCGATAATGACTAGATGATTGTAAATACGGCTGTTTTTTCAACATTTATCCCTCTTTTACGGGCTGCGAAAAGGCTTAGCCGCTTTTAAGTAACGCCTGCTGTTTTCCTGTTCACTTCACCTTCACACTGTCCTGCGGTATCCCGGCCGCCTGGAGGCTGGAAGTGAACAGGACGACGGAGTGACAGCGCCAGAGCAGACAGGTTTCCCCTCGTGCGTGCAGCACATCTCACACGACATTACGGGCATTAAGCTTGAACCCATTGTCGCCCTCTCCTCTTCACGCACGGTGGGGGCCGAAGTGCTCAGCGTGCTGTCGCCGCATCAGCAAAGCGAAAGCTTTTTCCAGGACTGGTCAGCCGCCCGGGCGCTTATGCTGCTGGAAGCACAGATCGCCGCGTTAAAAAACCCCTTCCCCTGTGACAACCTTTTCATAAATTTGCCGATAACCGTTCTGACCATACCGGAAATGTTCCAGCGTTTACTGCAACTTAACAGCCCACCGCTGAACATTGAACTCGTGGAGCCTGCCTCGTTCTTTACACTCTCAGACCCGGCGCGTCTGAGGGTGAGTTGTGCGCTTCAGCAGTTGACCGCGCGAGGACACCGGATCTGGCTGGATGATATTGATGAAGCGTCAGGGCACGCATTTTTATCCTGCCGCCTGCCGTTAAGCGGAATAAAAATCGATAAGATCGCTTTCTGGCGTTTACGTGCAACACCGGCGCTGACACAGCTGGTCACCCTTTGTTCAAAAATTGCTGCGAATGTGCTTATTGAAGGCATTGAAACAGAAAGGGACCGTATATGCGCGCTTCATGCTGGCGCGCGCTTCGGTCAGGGATATTATTGGCCATCCTGGAGATGGCAGGAGGACTGAACGGTCATCGCCAAGAGGGAAGCTATGCGAATGACAGTACGCCGTTACCGGCGTCGTCGGACAGGAAGTGATTCACTGGGTTCTACGCACTCGCCTTTTGCTCTCCCATTTTTTGATCGTCTCGAATATTTGAGCCAGTCAATCAACCAGACCCGCAAAACCGATGCTCCCTTTATCATTCTGGTCACACAGGATAATTATTTCCGTTCCGGTTTTCTGAGCGGGCAGTCGCCCCTGAGCAATTGCTGCGACTATTCCACGCTGGATGCCGCCCTCAGTGATTTAAATCACTGGCCTTCATCGCGTCTGGTCGTCGACATTGAGAGCCGCGCCTCGCCGCTCATTGACCTGCTGGACCGATTACGCCGCCACAGCCTGTTCGCCCCCTACCTGACACCCTACCTGCTCGTCCGCGCCGATGATTATGATGCACGCCTGTTTTGTAAAGCGGCTGGCCCTTTTCATGTTCTTGAACGCCAGCTAACGGCGCTGGCTATGCAACAAACCTTGCTGGCAGCACCGGCCCCCGTCGGCAACCGCAAAGAGTGGTTTTCACGGGATGAATGGCCGATCTTACAGGCGCTGTCCCAGGGTCGCTCCTTGCGTCAGATCGCGCAGTTACAGAACCGCCCCTACAGCCGCATTATTTACCGTCTCAGCTGCATCCTGGCGAAACTTGGGCTGAACCATCGTCATGAGTTGCTACATCTTCTCAACAACCTCTCAGATTTCACGTATTAACGTATTCAGTAACTACTTAATTCCTAAAGACCTTTAGGAAATTACTTAGGATATATGTTAAATTTTTGTGTTTTTTAACAAAACTTTCGATTTTATAACTATTCCTAATTCCTGGCCTTAAACCATGCGAAATGCTGCCGGTACGCTCAACGAGAGTGATTTTATCCATGCGTTAAGGTTCTGGCGCTTCCGTTAACAGGATGATAATGGTGTAAAAACAAGCGATTCACCTGTAAAAGAATGCGATGAGAGGTGAAGAAAACAGCAGATAGTGCTGTTCTGTTGTTGGGATCGGCAATTTGCCATGAGACGTTTGAAACGGGGAGATGACGCACGAAATGGCGGATTTCAGGGAGGGCGGACAGGCGAAATGCAGGCTGTCATAGTCTGCGTATTGTTAACATTTGATCAACATACAGTAAGATCGTTTATTTTTTGTTATTACATAAAGATGAAAGTGTGTGGTAAATGCAATATCAGGACATTTTTGCTAATTTTAAAAAGTTAGTGATTCAGATCCAGAACATAATAATCAGCAATATATGGATATTAATTTACAGGCTTTTCGGACAATACTTAAACGGTATAATAAGACGTGTTTGACACACTAATAAGAAAAATCATTTTGCCATAACCAGCCTTATGAGATAACTGCGCTGAGGCATTGATATCACCACTACGTAAACAAGGATGCTTTCGCTCTTCCCAGGGACATTTACCGTACAAGGATCTGCGCAATTATCCTTCCGGCTTTTCGAGAGTTTTAACAAAACTCAGCATAACGCTTTTAACAATCTGAGGCATAAAAAATGAAACCGGCATCCGTTATCATTATGGACGAACACCCTATCGTCAGAATGTCGATAGAAGTCCTGCTACAGAAAAATAAAAACATCCAGGTCAAACTGAAGTCAGGCGACAGCCACGAAGTGCTTGACTGTATACGCAACCACCCCATTGATCTGGTCATTCTCGATATTGAAATGACGGGCACGGATGGGTTTGTATTGCTGAAAAGAATCAGGAACTTAAATAAAGACATTAAGGTTCTTTTCCTCTCGTCGAAATCTGAAGCCTTCTACGCAGGACGCGCCATCCGCGCCGGGGCAAATGGTTTTGTCAGTAAGCGAAAAGATCTGGGAGAAATTTATAACGCGGTGGAAATGATCCTGACGGGCTATTCTTTCTTCCCCTCAGAAACATTGAGTTTTATAAACCATCTGGGCTCGCGGACGGGCGCCGCTGTGGATATGCCTTTATCGAATCGTGAAGTGACGGTTCTGCGATATCTGGCGAACGGATTATCTAATAAGGAGATTGCGGATCAATTATTACTTAGCAACAAAACAATTAGCGCCCATAAGTCTAATATCTTTTCCAAGCTGGGCGTGCAAAGTATCGTTGAATTAATTGATTACGCGAAAGCGCACGAATTACTGTAATCCTACCCTCTCCCTGCAACATATAACCGTTACAGGGAGAGTGGATACGATTAATTATAATTAATCATGAACGTTGCATCGGCGTCAGCCCGGCCCGGCTGCGGGTTATCCGCCGTGGCGATATAATTGGCATAAAACGACAGTTCGGCATTTCCCTGCGCATCCACCGCCACCGTCTGGCTGGCCTGCTGCAACGCGAGGCGCGTTTTATCCCGGTCGAGGATCTCCACGGCCACGTTGCTGGCCGCGCTGGCATCATTCAACGCCAGCAGGCTGTTGTCATGCCCGTCCATCTTCCCCGTAAATGTGACCGAAGCCGCCCCCGGCGGGCATCCGGTCAGCTTCAGGGTGAACGGTACAGGCTGCGTCCGGCTCCCCGTTGTGCGAAGCTGTTTCGTGGGCCAGGTGCCGAGCGTGACGGTTTTATTGCTGTCGTCCCCCTCCGCCACGCAGGTAAAATCCACGATATTGCCGTAAAGCTGAATGTTAATTTCCCCAAGCGCCGTCTCTGCGTGTGCAGGGGAGCAAAGCGCAAAGAGCGCGACGGCTAAATACCGCATTCCGTTTCGCATACCTGCTCCTTAGTCGTAGTCGACGCGTAAATAGCCGCGAGAGGTAAAACGCCCCTCGGCAGGTTTTTTACCGGTTACGCTGACGGGCCACGCGCGGATCCCCACCTGCGCCTGAGCGCTGTCGTCCAGACGGAACGGGATTTTGCTGGTCAGGTTGTTGGGCGTCAGCGGCACGCCATTACTGTTGGCAATCACAAAACCCACATCCGCGTTATCGGAAACCAGCGTACTGCCTGAAACCTTCTCCGCTTCAACACGCATCGTGAGCATGGCGTTCGCCTCGACGTTGGTGCATTTGATGCCGATGGTTTTGCTTTGCGCTGAGATCCCCTCCGGCTTATTCCCGATGCCTGCTTTACTGAACAGGGAGGCGCCGATGTCTCCGAAATCGAACTCCACCACATTCCCGGCATTAATTTCGCAGCTCTGAGGCACCTGTATGGTCCCGCTGTAGCTGATGGTATAAACCGGCGTAGTGAGCGGATCCGAGGAGGTCGTGGTGACGTAAACCCGGAACATGGTCGCCCGGGGGATCACCACCATATTGATAAAGCGTCGGGTCACTTTAAGCCGGAAGACGAGGCTGGAATCCTGTACGCCAAACGGTTTGTTTTTAGACACATTCGGGTGGCTCCCCATCTGAATGTAGCTTTTGGGCGGATAAAACGTGCCAGCGTAGCTGTCGGTGATTTTCATCGCCCCGTCCAGATAGTCGTTAAGCTTCAGATACTGGTAGCCATCGCTGGTGCCCGTGACCGGGAAATCGGTAACATAGCTGCGCTTGGTGGTGTTCCCGGTGGTTCCCTTAGGGCAGACGGCGTTGACGCCCACCCACTGGGACTTCTCGCTGAGCGTGACAATCTGCCCCACCTGGTTATTGGAACTGTTGAATTTATCCGTCAGGTCGTAATACACCTCCGTCGGCACGCCATTTTCATTGACGCAGACGGTGGCGAAGGCCTCAGATAGCGGCAAAAACGCCAGCAGGGATAGCCCCAGATAATGGATTTTATTCACAGCGGATCCCCTTAAGTGTGATCGCCTGTTGCAGGCTCTGTTCTGGCAGGCTGTAGGGCGCACGACACTGGGACTGCTTCCCGTCTCCCCACTGAATCAGCAGTTCTCCGCTCAGCGGCAGCCCGCTCAGGTAAATCTGACCGTCATCTCCCACCATGCTGGTTACGCCGCTCTGCGTCTCACGCACCACCGCCCCAAACGGTACAGGCTGGTTATCACGCTTCACGGTGAGCAGCGCACGCACGCCGATGCGGGTGTCAAAACTGGCGCGAACCAGCGCACCGTTCGTCGGTACGACGCTGGAAACGTTATTTTCAATGTCGGTGTTGTTGCTCATGGTGTTGGTGTCGAGCGCCACGCGGTTGTAACGGTACACCGTGGCGTACGGCATCACCGCATAGCCACGCCAGTCTGTTTTGACGCCGGTCTGGTTTTCGACGCTCACGCCTGACGCGCCCGGCGCTTTGATCAAGACGTTGGTATCGCCCAGCGGCTGGCTGAATGTGATGCCGTCTGAATGCCCGACCACGCCGCCGGAGAGCTGCCAGTTGAGGTCGTGCTGATCCCGGGCGTAGTTGTAGCCCACGCCCAGCGTGCCGTACGTCGCCTGCCAGTTAGCGCTGGCGCTGCCGCTGGCACCGTTATTGCTGGTGTGACCCTGCGTGACGCTGTAGTTCAGGTTACGATCCTGGAGCAGCGTTCCGCTAATCCCGGTCTGCCAGCTGGTATCACCGTCGCTGTTGCGGCTGGCTGAGGCCGTGGCATAGGCCCGGTCGATGGCGTTATCGCGACGGTAGCCGTGACGGGTAAACAGGCTGAACGGGACGGAGACGTTGAACGAGGCGATCCGGTCGGTTCCGTCAATGCCGACGGCCTTGTTCCACGACCAGGATAAGGCGTAGCTGATCCCTTTCACCCCGCCCGCGTAGCCGAGCTGATACCAGACGTTGGATTCACTGGTGCCCCAGTAACTTTGCTGGCTGCCCGACACGTACACCGAGCCGTAATCGCCGAGAGACTGGGAGATATTGAGCTGGAAACGCCCTTTTTTATTCAGCGTCAGGTTGTGATAGCTCTGCACGTCCGGCACGCCGTCATCGTCCTGATCGTCGCCATACTGGTAGCCTTCCATTGTGCGCCAGGCCACATCGTCGAGGGTGTAGAAGCCTTTGGTCGAGTAGCGATAGCCCAGCAGCTGGAAGTTGGTGCCGAATCCGTTAAGGGATTTGGCGTACAGGAACCGCAGGGACTGCCCTTCATGGCGGCTGTCATCGGCAAGCTGGCTGCGGGCATGGGTGAGGTCAAGTGAAACCGCCCCCCAGTCACCGAGGTTTTTACCCGCGCCAATGGCGATGGCGGTATAGCGCGAGGCCAGCTGCGTTCCGCCGTACAGCGTGTAGCCGTCGGCAAGACCCGCAATCATCGTACCCTGAGTGAAGAACGGCGTGTCCTGCTCGCTGTTGCCGCTGCGATAGTCCCCTGCCACCAGATCGTATTTCCAGCGTCCTTCACGCTGGAGCAGCGGAACGGTGGAATACGGAACGGTGTAGCGCTGCTGGCTGCCGTCCTTCTCTTCCACCGTCACCTCCAGGTCACCGCTTGAGGAGGTCGGGTTAAGGTCAGTTATCGCAAAAGCCCCCGGCTGCACATAGCTCTGGTAAATCACGTATCCGTTCTGGCGGATCACTACTTTGGCAGGGGTGCGGGCGATTCCGCGCACGGTAGGCGCGTAACCTTGCAGGCTGTCCGGGTACATACTGTCGGACGAATAGAGACGACCACCGCGAAAGCCGACGCTGTCGAAGACATCGTTACCGGTGTTGCTGTCGCCAAGCACCAGCTCGCTTTTCAGCGGGATGATCGTACGCTGCGCCCAGGTACCAATATTTTGCCAGCTGCTGTGCCGCTGGCCGTTGCTTTCGGTATAACGCCACGCGCCGTTATTGCGTAATCGCCAGGCGCCATAGTTCAACCCGCTTTGCAGGTTCAGATAGTAGCTGTCGTCGTCGCTGCCCCGGTTGCCGGTAAAGCTGTAGTTCAGCAGCGCGGCGGGGATGCCTTCATCCCACTGTTCAGGCGGAATATACCCGCGGGCGCTGTTTTGCATCGCCACCTGAGGCAGGCTGACGTTCAGGCGCAACGAGGCGAAGTTGAACGCCGTTTCGCTACCCGGAATCGCCGTGGTGAGCGGAACGCAGGTATCGCCCTGCACGTTGCTCAGTTCCGGGAAGGCGGCGATATTGACGCCAAAGCGATCGAGCATCGCGCGCGTTATACACGGCGACAAACCGCCCGCGACCGGCGGCGTGTTGTCAGCTTGCTCAAACCGCACGTCCTGCGTGCCGATAAACTCATCGTTACGCCAGATATCGACGCGATAGACGCCTGGTGCCTGCTGGTGGCCTTTTTCAAAACGCGACAAATCCGCCACGTTCGCCGTGTCATCGGAGAGAAACGCCGGGTTAAAGTAGCTTTCGCCCCAGCCAGCGAGTGGCCAGAGCGTTGCCATCAGTGCCAGCGCAACCGGGCAGTAACGCCATTGAGTGTTCATCGCCCTGTCTCTGCTCACAGGCTGACGCTACGCGCCGGCGTAATGGCGCCATAGTCATTCACACTCTGCCAGGAGAGCGTGCCGCTCGCGGCGGCAGGCAGCACCTGCTGCGCCGAGCTTTTAGGAGCAACCATCAGGTTATCCAGCGTCTGACCGCCGAGCTTCAGATTGACCAGCGTGACGTAATACGGCGAGGCATTGCTCACCTTAAGATGGTTGCCGACGTGCTCGAAACGCAGCTGTGAGAGCGCCTCTTCCGGCGGCATCGCCAGGTTAGCCGGGCGAACAAACAGCTTGATGCGTGACAGAATAGCCAGTTGCAGGACGTTGTTGCCGTCCTGATGTTTTTTGCTGACGGAGGGAATCGCTTTGACGTTCATGTAAAAGAGCGATTCGCGATCGGCAGGCAGCGCCGGGCCTGCGTAGATAATGCGCAGGGTGTTTTCGCTGGCCGGCTCGCTGACAAACAGCGGCGGCGTGACGGCAAAGGTTTTTTCCTTTTGCCCGTTGGCATTTTCTATCCACGCGTTAATTAAATAGCGCTCTTGTTTATTGCTGTTGGTGATCGCCAGCGACGTTTGTTTGGCATCGGCCGGATAAATAACGCGCGTCGCGCCCAGCGCAATTCCGCCGGACGCATTCGCGCTGGCAGAAACCATCATCAAAATAAAAGCTAAAAACAGTCCAGGTTTAATCAGGGTGTTCATCACAACCGTACCTTTAATAATTAGTTCGCAGGCGTCAGGGATAAATCAACGTAAACCAGACATTCGACTGAATAGTGCCTGGTACAAGGTGTTCGGAAATTGCCCGGTAGCGGGCGCTGAAATGAAATACCAGCTCGCGGGTGTTAATGGGTAACCAGCTCACCGCCGTCGCGTTCGGGATGATCTGACGTTGCTGTTCGTCAAAAAGCGCCAGCCCGACACCACTGCTGACCGCATTTTCCCCCGGCCGCGATGTCGCCAGGAAAACCTGCGGGTCTTCTGCCGGTGTCACTCCCTGGAACTGGATCCCCACGGTGCGGGAGACGTCCACGCTGCAATCCAGCAGACGTACGGTGAAAGGCACATTAACCGTGGAAAAGCTGCCGACGCCGGAAAAGGCGTTTGTGCGGTATTGCCCCATATCCACGCGCATATTCTGGCTGTCCGGGGCCACGGCGCAGCCGCCGTTAACCAGCTCTCCCCTGAGGTGTAGTTTGCCGCCGTCAATGACCACGGTATGTGCGTTTACCGCTGGGGCAATCGCAAGGGCGCACAGCAGTATCCCAGTCCTTGTCATCCTTCGCTCCCGGTATAGGCGATCAAAAGACCTCTTCCCTGAGGCCAGCCACATCCCTGTACTCAGGCATTACTCGTATTTCATTACGAATGTTGCGTCCGCGTTTGCCTGGCCTGGCTCGGTGGTCGCCGCCGTGGCTTTATAGCGCGCGGTGAAGTTCAGGGTGTTAGTCCCTTCAATCAGGTTCTGCGCCGCAGAGAAGGTGGCGCCGTCCGGGGTCAGCGTGGAGGATTTGCTGTCGAGGATCTCAATACCTACGCCCTTCGCGGAGTTGTCGTTGTTACCGGAGCTTACCGCCAGCAGCGTTTTGTCGGTGGCGTCGATCTGGCCGGTAAACGCGACAGCAGCGGTTTTCGCTACCGCAGGATCGCAGTCGTTCAGTTCGATGGTGAACGGAATATTGGAGGTGGTGTCACCCACTTTAGTGAATTTCGCGGTACGGTACTGGCCAAGATTAACTGTCTGCTCTGAAGAGTCAGTATTCACTGAACACGCGGCATTCACTAATTCACCTTTAAAATGCACCGTACCACCGTTTACAGATACAGGCGCTACCGGATCTTCTGCGTGAGCGGCACCCGCGACCAGGGCCAGAGTTGCAATAACAGTAGAAGCAATGTTGCTGAGTTTCATGTCTATTCCTTTAAAATGTAAATAACCCTTCCCGCGCATATTCGGGAATAAGAAATACGTTCAATTAAAAAATTGAAGGCTTATTTCGGAGAGGACAAAGTAGCTCAGGAATCTATTTCGTAATATGTCAAAACGCTGCCATTTTGCCAGGTCACATCCTAATCACCTCTAAGAAATTGACCATGCCCTGAGAAGGGATTTTGCAGGCCATCGATGAAATCTCGTAAAGGGTGACTGACAGCGGCGCTCGCTTCTGACAAAATACAGGCAATCCCCCCCTTTCTAACGTTACAGACGGAATCTTCTCTCTGATGGCAGCAAAGATTATTGACGGTAAAACGATTGCGCAGCAGGTGCGCTCTGAGGTTGCGGAAAAAGTGAAGGCGCGTAAAGCCGCCGGATTTCGCGCCCCCGGGCTGGCCGTTGTGCTGGTTGGCAGCAACCCGGCTTCGCAAATTTATGTCGGCAGCAAACGCAAAGCATGTGAAGAGGTGGGGTTCGTCTCCCGCTCTTACGATCTGCCTGAAACCACCAGCGAAGCGGAACTGCTGGAACTTATTGACACCCTGAATGCCGATAAAGAGATCGACGGCATCCTGGTACAGCTGCCGCTGCCTGCGGGCATTGACAACGTGAAGGTGCTGGAGCGTATCGCGCCGGACAAAGACGTTGACGGTTTCCATCCGTATAACGTGGGCCGACTGTGCCAGCGCGCGCCGCGCCTGCGTCCGTGTACTCCGCGCGGCATCGTGACGCTGCTGGAGCGTTATAACATCGATACCTATGGCCTCAACGCCGTGGTGATTGGCGCCTCCAACATCGTGGGCCGCCCGATGAGCATGGAGCTGCTGCTGGCGGGCTGTACCACCACCGTTACCCACCGCTTCACAAAAAACCTGCGTCACCACGTCGAAAACGCCGATCTGCTGATCGTTGCGGTCGGCAAGCCGGGCTTTATTCCGGGCGAGTGGATCAAAGAGGGCGCAATCGTCGTGGACGTGGGTATTAACCGTCTGGAAAACGGCAAAGTGGTCGGCGACGTGGTGTATGAAGATGCCGCAGCGCGCGCATCCTATATTACTCCGGTTCCGGGCGGCGTAGGCCCGATGACGGTAGCAACACTGATTCAGAATACCTTGCAGGCGTGCGAGGAGTATCACGACGTAGAGGACGCGTAATCATGGCAACTTTTTCTTTAGGTAAACACCCGCACGTTGAGCTGTGCGATCTGCTGAAGCTGGAAGGCTGGAGCGAAAGCGGCGCGCAGGCGAAAATCGTCATCGCCGACGGGCAGGTAAAAGTAGACGGCGCGGTGGAAACCCGCAAGCGCTGCAAAATTGTCGCGGGTCAGACCGTGAGCTTTGCAGGACAGAGCGTGACCGTGACGGCGTAAGCTGTCTGATGCCCGGTGGCGCTGCGCTTACCGGGCCTACGTACTGTTTCCGTTTGTAGGCCGGGTAAGGCGAAGCCGCCACCCGGCAATTTCTCTCACAATCCCCTCACACCCATCACGGTTAATTATCGATCAACTTCAAATAATCACTATTCCCTCTGGCGAAATGTGAAAATTAAGTTGCGCGATTTTCAGACTTTCCCCACGATAAGTAGAACGTTCTACTAAAACGTTCTACTTACAATAACAGCGCGAAAAAAGCGCTACTCGGGGGAAATCAGCATGAGCCTGATATCAGGGTTTGTTAAATCGCTGTCTAAGTTATCGATGATTGGTCGCGCCTTAATGCTGCCAATTTCACTGCTTCCCGCTGCGGGCCTGCTGCTGGCCTTCGGCGATAAGTTCCATCTGCCGCTGATGATGAACGCCGGCGGGGTTATCTTTGATAACCTGCCGATGCTGTTCGCCATCGGCTCTGCCGTCGGTCTGGCTTCGGAATCCGGCATTGCCGCACTCTCTGCGGCGGTCTCCGTGTTTGTCACCAACATCACCATCAGCACCGTGCTGAGCATCACGCCGGAAATGGCCTCTCAGGGCGGGAAATACGCCATGGTCGTTGGCATTCCGACGTTGCAGATGGGCGTCTTTGGCGGCCTGATCTGCGGTATTCTTGCGGCCTGGTGCTACAACCGCTTCCACACCATGCAACTGCCGGAATTCCTCGGCTTCTTCTCCGGCAAGCGCTTTGTGGCGATTGCGACGGCGTTTCTGTCGTTCCTGCTCGGCCTGCTGCTGCCGTACGTCTGGCAGCATATTCAGTCCGGCATCGACGCCCTGTCCGTGGTGGTGAATGGCGATAACCAGGCGGCCTCGACCTTTATCTTCGGGCTGGTGGAGCGCGCGTTGATCCCGCTCGGCCTGCACCATATCTGGTATCCCTCCTTCTGGTATTCGTTCGGGGATTACACCACCCAGGCGGGCCAGGTGATCCACGGCGACCAGACCATCTGGTTCAAGATGCTGGAAGAGGGAGTGAAATCCTTCAGCAGCGACACCTACCAGAACGCCGGGAAATTCATGCAGGGCGAGTTCCCGCTGATGCTGTTCGCGCTGCCTGCGGCGTGCCTGGCGATGTACCACGAAGCGCACACGAAGAATAAGAAAATCGCGGCCGGTATTCTGTTCTCTGCGGCGCTCACCTGCTTCCTGACGGGCATCACCGAGCCGGTGGAGTTCACCTTTATCTTCGTGGCTCCTATTCTCTACGTTTTCAACGCCATCATGGCGGGCCTGGCGTACATGACCATGTACCTGCTGCATGCGCATATCGCCAAATCGTTCTCGGCGGGCTTTATCGACTACCTGTCGTTCGGGATCCTGCCGTCGTTTAACGGCTATCAGACCAACTTCCTGAGCGCCATTATCATCGGCATTCCGATGGCATTGATCTACTACTTCACCTTCCGCTTCGTGATCCGTCGCTTCGACGTGAAAACGCCGGGCCGCACCGAAGTGACCGCCAGCGCGAATGACAAGTCCGATTCCGAACTTGCCACCGAAATCATCGGCCTGCTGGGCGGTGCGCAGAACATTGATTCCGTCGGCTCCTGCATCACGCGTCTGCGTCTGGAAGTGGCGAAGAGCGAAGCGGTGGACCGGGACGGGCTGAACGGGCTTGGCGCGCGCGGCGTGGTGTTCGTGGGCGACAACGGGATACAGGTGATTTTCGGGGCCAGAGCACAGTTTATCGCCCAGACCATGTCCACCATGATTGGCAAATAATAAGATGCCTGAAGGAGGCGTCTCCTGTACGCTGGGGGACGCCTCTTATCTGGCTGATAATCGGGAAATTTCAGGGAGCGGTTTTGAAGAAAGTCAGCATTATTGATGTCGCAAAGCATGCGGGCGTGTCGGTTTCTACCGTTTCGCTGGTGCTGCGCCAGAAAGGGAAGATCTCAGAGGCGACGATCGGGAAGGTCAATGCCGCCATCACAACGCTGGGCTATGTTCATAACGTCGCCGCTGCCAATCTTCGCGCCAACACCTCCAACTTAATCGGCCTGATCCTGCGCGACTTCAGCGACAGCTTTTCCATCAAGGTGATGGCGAGCATCGTTCAGGAGCTGGAGAAGCAGGGTTATATGGTTTTTCTCGGTCAGCCGCTGAACGACGGCGAACATCTTGAGCGTACCCTGCTCTCGTTTAAGCAGCAGGGCGTAGCGGGCGTCATCTACCTGGCGTCGGACACCCGCGCCGCCTCTCTCCCGGAACACATTCGCCACTGCCCGCTGCCGCTTGTGGCGGTTTCGCAGTCGTTGCTGGAAGAGAAATGCAACCTGGTGATGCGCGATAACCGCCAGGCGGCGAACCTGGCCGCGCGTTATCTTATCGAGCGCGGGCACCGCAACATCGCCTACATTGGCGGGCGCGACGGGTGCCGTATCCGCGAGCAGCGCCTGCTTGGTTTTCGCAGCGCGATGACGCAGAACGGCCTGGTCTGGCGTGAGGAATATTCACCCGCCTGCACCGATGACACGCAGGCGGCGGCCATGGCGACTCGTCAGTTGCTGGAGAAGAACAACACGATTACCGCCCTGCTCTGCCATTCACCGGACGCGATGATCGGTTCGATCTCCGGTATTCACCAAGTGGGGCGCACGGTGGGTAAAGACGTGTTTTTAACCCAGCAGGTGGCGCTGATCGGTTTTGAAGATATGCTCCACGTTAACCTTACATCGCCGTCGCTGACTTACGTTTCGTCTGCCAGCGAAGAGACCGGCCGCCAGGCGGCAGGGCTGATGATCCGCAGGCTGAAAGAGCCGGATCTGCAAACGCAGCGCATTACCCTCTCCGGGCAGCTTATCGCGCGGGAATCGGCGTAAAATCAGAATTTAGCACAGGTTTGCTGCGGCGGATCTGCTGCTATATTCCCATGATTTGCCATGGATAAATGCAATGCCTACCGTTATCACCCACGCTGCCGTACCTCTGTGTCTGGGCTTAGGGCTCGGAACTAAAGTCATCCCACCCCGCCTGCTGTTTGCCGGGATCGTCCTCGCCATGCTGCCCGATGCCGACGTGCTGGCGTTTAAATTCGGTGTCGCCTACGGGAATATTTTCGGCCATCGCGGTTTCACTCATTCGCTACTGTTTGCCCTGGTGGTGCCGATACTCTGCGTGCTGGCAGGCCGACGATGGTTCAGGGCCAGCCTGATGCGCTGCTGGCTGTTTTTAACCGTGTCGCTGCTGTCGCATAGCCTGCTGGATTCGATCACCACCGGCGGGAAAGGCGTCGGCTGGCTGTGGCCGTGGTCAGATGAGCGCTTCTTTGCGCCGTGGCAGGTGATTAAGGTCGCGCCGTTTGCGCTGTCACGCTATACCACGCCGTACGGGCATCAGGTAATCATTTCAGAACTGCTGTGGGTGTGGCTGCCGGGGATGGTGCTGATGGGGTTGCTGTGGTGGCGAAAACGTGCGCGCTGATGCCCTCACCCCGGCCCTCTCCCACGGGGAGAGGGAGAAAACCTAACAATTCCCTCTCCCTGCGGGAGAGGGTTAGGGTGAGGGGAAAATTACTTACGACGCCAGGTGGTTCCCTGCGGGCCATCTTCCAGAATAATGCCCATCTCGGTCAGACGGTTACGCGCTGCATCCGCCGCCGCCCAGTCTTTCGCCTGACGCGCTTCCAGACGCGCTTTAATCAGTGCTTCAATTTCCGCTACTTCGCCGTCGTCCGCCTGCGCGCCGCTTTGCAGGAACACGTCCGGCTCCTGCTCCAGCAGGCCGAGCACGGAAGAGAGCTTACGCAGATGAGACGCTAGCGCATTGGCCGCCGCCATATCTTCTGACTTCAGGCGGTTCACCTCACGCGCCATGTCGAACAGCACGGAGTAGGCTTCCGGGGTGTTGAAGTCGTCGTTCATGACCTCAACAAAGCGGGCTTCGAACGCCTCGCCGCCTGCGGCCGGAACAGACTTGTCGGTGCCGCGCAGTGCGGTATACAGACGCTCCAGCGCAGCGCGCGCCTGCTTCAGGTTCTCTTCGCTGTAGTTCAGCTGGCTGCGATAGTGGCCAGACATCAGGAAGTAGCGCACGGTTTCCGCGTCGTAATACTTCAGCACGTCGCGCACGGTGAAGAAGTTACCCAGCGATTTCGACATCTTCTCGCGGTCAACCATCACCATCCCGGAGTGCATCCAGTAGTTCACGTACTCGCCGCCGTGGGCACAGGTGGACTGCGCGATTTCGTTTTCGTGGTGCGGGAACATCAGATCCGAACCGCCGCCGTGGATGTCGAAATGGTTGCCCAGCTGTTTGCAGTTCATCGCGGAACATTCAATGTGCCAGCCCGGACGCCCTTCGCCCCACGGGGAGGGCCAGCTCGGTTCGCCCGCTTTGGACATTTTCCACAGCACGAAGTCCATCGGATTACGCTTCACGTCCACCACGTCCACGCGCGCACCGGCCTGGAGCTGGTCCAGATCCTGGCGGGAAAGCGCACCGTAGGTTGGGTCCGTCGGCACCGAGAACATCACGTCGCCGTTGTCCGCCACATAGGCGTGACCGCGCTCGATCAGCTTTTGGGTGATATCAATGATTTCATGGATATGGTGGGTCGCACGCGGCTCGCTGTCCGGGCGCAGAATATTTAAGGCATCAAAATCCTTGTGCATTTCGGCGATCATGCGATCCACCAGCGCGACAAAGCTTTCGCCATTTTCATTAGCACGTTTAATGATTTTGTCGTCGATGTCGGTGATGTTGCGCACGTACTTCAGGTTGTAGCCCAGGAAGCGCAGGTAGCGTGACACCACGTCGAACGCGACAAAGGTACGGCCATGGCCGATATGACAGAGATCGTAAACCGTAATACCACACACGTACATGCCGACTTCCCCGGCATGGATAGGTTTAAATTCCTCTTTTTGGCGCGTCATTGTATTAAAGATTTTTAACATCGAAGATTCCATGTAAACACGTGTGTGGATTGTTTGTTCCTTATAATACCCATATTTCGGAGTACGGTCAGCACACAATGCAAGGTGATCGTGTCCTGTGGTTATGCTATAACAAGCCCCTATATGTGACCCGAGCACGGGTCGACGCACCACAATAACGGAACAGGATGCAAAAATGGTTACTTTCCACACTAATCATGGCGATATCGTAATCAAAACCTTTGATGACAAAGCGCCTGAAACAGTTAAAAACTTCCTGGACTACTGCCGCGAAGGTTTCTACAACAACACTATTTTCCACCGTGTGATCAACGGCTTTATGATCCAGGGCGGCGGTTTCGAGCCTGGCATGCGCCAGAAAGAGACGAAAGAAGCGATCAAAAACGAAGCGAACAACGGCCTGAAAAACACCCGTGGTACGCTGGCCATGGCCCGTACTCAGGCGCCACACTCTGCGACCGCACAGTTCTTCATCAACGTAGCGGACAACGACTTCCTGAACTTCTCTGGCGAAAGTCTGCAAGGCTGGGGCTACTGCGTATTCGCAGAAGTGGTTGAAGGGATGGACGTGGTCGACAAGATCAAAGCCGTTTCTACTGGCCGCAGCGGTATGCATCAGGACGTTCCTAAAGAAGACGTTGTGATCACAAGCGTGACCGTCAGCGAGTAATTCGTGGCGACACTCTTTATTGCGGATCTGCATCTGCAAACAGAAGAACCGGCGATCACCGCCGGTTTTCTGCGTTTTTTACACGGTGAAGCGAAAAGCGCCGACGCGCTGTACATTCTGGGCGACCTGTTTGAGGCCTGGATAGGCGACGACGATCCGAACCCGCTGCACCGTGAGATGGCTGCGGCCATTAAAGCGCTGGTGGATTCCGGCGTCCCCTGCTATTTCATTCACGGCAACCGTGATTTCCTGATCGGCCAGCGCTACGCCCGCGAGAGCGGTATGACGCTGCTGCCGGAAGAGCAGGTGCTAAACCTCTATGGCCGCAATATTCTGATCATGCACGGCGACACGCTCTGCACTGACGATACCGGCTACCTGGCGTTTCGAGCCAAAGTTCACACCCCGTGGATCCAGAAAGTGTTCCTCGCCCTGCCGCTGTTTATCCGCAACCGCATCGCCGCCAGAATGCGCGCGGGCAGCAAGGCCGCCAACAGCAGCAAATCGATGACCATCATGGACGTCAATCCGCAGGCGGTGGTGAACGTGATGGAGAAGCATCGCGTTCAGTGGCTGATCCACGGCCATACCCATCGTCCCGATGTACATTCCCTTATCGCCAACGGCGAGCCCGCCCATCGCGTGGTTTTAGGCGCCTGGCACAGCGAAGGATCGATGGTCAAAGTCACGCCGGAAGGTGTGGAACTGATCGCCTTCCCGTTTTAACGCCCCCCCGTCTTTTCGCTCATTTCCCGACCACGCAACCGTTTTCCTTGCCGGTATTACATGCTATTCTCTGTGCCCTCGAAAGCAGTGTGTTCCGCACCACAGGAGTTTTAAGACGCATGTCTTCCCGCAATAATCCGGCGCGTGTCGCCATCGTGATGGGGTCCAAAAGCGACTGGGCTACCATGCAGTTCGCCGCCGAAATCTTTGAAATCCTGAATGTTCCGCACCACGTCGAAGTGGTTTCCGCGCACCGTACGCCGGATAAACTGTTCAGCTTCGCCGAAAGCGCCGAAGAGAACGGTTACGAGGTGATCATTGCCGGTGCGGGCGGCGCAGCACATCTGCCGGGCATGATTGCCGCCAAAACGCTGGTGCCGGTATTGGGTGTTCCCGTGCAAAGCGCCGCGTTAAGCGGGGTGGATAGCCTTTACTCTATTGTCCAGATGCCGCGCGGTATTCCTGTCGGTACGCTGGCGATTGGTAAAGCGGGTGCGGCAAATGCCGCCCTGCTGGCCGCACAGATCCTGGCGACTCATGATAAAGAGTTACATCAGCGTCTGGCGGAGTGGCGTAAAGCCCAGACCGACGAGGTGCTGGATAACCCGGATCCGCGGGGTGCAGCATGAAGCAGGTTTGCGTTCTTGGTAATGGTCAGCTTGGCCGGATGCTGCGTCAGGCCGGTGAGCCGCTGGGTATTGCCGTCTGGCCCGTCGGGCTGGATGCCGAGCCGGAAGCCGTGCCGTTCCATCAGAGCGTGATCACCGCCGAAATTGAACGCTGGCCGGAAACCGCCCTGACCCGCGAGCTGGCGCGCCATAACGCCTTTGTAAACCGCGACGTCTTCCCGATCATTGCCGACCGTCTCACGCAAAAACAGCTTTTCGACAAGCTCGGCCTCGCGACCGCGCCGTGGCAGCTGCTTTCCGATAAGCACGAGTGGGATGACGTGTTTGCGATGCTGGGAGACCTGGCGATTGTGAAGCGTCGCGTCGGCGGCTACGACGGCCGCGGGCAGTGGCGCCTGCGCGCGAACGACACCGCCGAGCTGCCGGATGACTGCTACGGCGAGTGCATCGTTGAGCAGGGCATTAACTTCAGCGGTGAAGTGTCGCTGGTTGGCGCGCGCGGGCATGACGGGCACACCGTTTTTTACCCGCTAACGCATAACCTGCATCAGGACGGCATTCTGCGCACCAGCGTCGCCTTCCCGCACGCCAATGCTGACCAGCAGACGCAGGCGGAAGAGATGCTGTCTGCCATTATGCATGAGCTGGGCTATGTGGGCGTGATGGCGATGGAGTGTTTCGTCACGCCGTCGGGTCTGCTGATCAACGAACTTGCGCCGCGCGTGCACAACAGCGGCCACTGGACGCAAAACGGCGCCTCCATCAGCCAGTTCGAGCTGCACCTGCGCGCCATCACCGATCTGCCGCTGCCGCAGCCGGTGGTGACCAGCCCGTCGGTGATGATCAACCTGATCGGCACCGATCTGAACTACAACTGGCTGAAGCTGCCGCTGGTGCACCTGCACTGGTACGACAAAGAGGTGCGTCCGGGGCGTAAGGTCGGCCACCTGAACCTGAACGATACCGACACGGACCGCCTGAGCGCCACGCTGGAAGCGATTGTTCCCCTGCTGCCGCCAGAATATGCGAGCGGTATTGTCTGGGCGCAGTCAAAACTGAAGTAAGTATCCCCCGCCGGGGAGTTGACCTTCCCCTTCCCCGGCGTACAATCCCCGCCCATTGCTGCTCAGTTTTCTTCTGGAATCACCATGAACGATGGAACGGACTATCGCGCGATCCTCGCGTCCGATACCCCTTTAATCGACGTTCGCGCGCCGATCGAATTTGCCCAGGGTGCGATGCCCGCCGCACTCAACCTGCCCTTAATGAATGACGACGAGCGTGCCGCCGTCGGCACCTGCTATAAACGCCAGGGTCCGGACGCCGCGCTGGCGCTCGGTCATAGCCTGGTCAACGGCGAAACGCGAGAGGCGCGCATCAACGCCTGGCGGGAAGCCTGCCTGGCCCATCCTGAGGGCTACCTTTGCTGCGCGCGCGGTGGCCAGCGCTCACACATCTCCCAGGCCTGGCTGAAAGAGGCGGGCATCGACTACCCGCTGATCCGCGGCGGCTATAAGGCCCTGCGTCAGACGGCGATTCAGGTGACCATTGAGCAGTCACAAAAGCCGATGGTGCTTATCGGCGGCTGTACCGGTAACGGTAAAACGCTGCTGGTGAAGCAGCATGCGCAGGGCATCGATCTGGAAGGGCTGGCGCACCATCGCGGCTCGTCGTTTGGCCGCACGCTCACCCCGCAGCTTTCTCAGGCGAGCTTCGAGAATCACCTTGCGGCTGAGCTATTGAAAAAAGACGCCGCGCGCTGGGTGCTTGAAGACGAGGGCCGGATGATTGGCTCCAACCACCTGCCGGAGTGTCTGCGCGACCGCATGGCTGAAGCGCCTGTCGTGGTGGTCGAAGATCCGTTTGAGATCCGTCTTGAACGCCTGCGCGAAGAGTATTTCGACCACATGTGGGCCGACTTTTCTGCCGCCTGCGGTGAAGAGGCGGGCTGGAAAGCGTACAGCGAATATCTGCATCACGGCCTGTACGCCATTCGTCGCCGTCTGGGGCTACAGCGTTTTGCGGAATTTACCGCGCTGTTAGATTCCGCGCTGCTGGAACAACAACGCTCTGGAAGCACTGACGCGCACTTCAGCTGGCTTGTGCCGCTGCTGAAGGACTATTACGACCCGATGTACGGCTATCAGCTGGAGAAAAAGGCGGAGAAGATTGTGTATCGCGGGACGTACGAAGAAATTGCCGAGTGGCTTGATCGCTGAAAAATAAAGCCGGGTGGCGGCTACGCCTTACCCGGCCTACGCGTGCTTTTGTAGCCCCGGTAAGCGCAGCGCCACCGGGGAACAAACCACTTAGAAGTCGTAACGCAGACGCACCAGGTTCATGTCGCCCAGGTTGTCGGTGCTGGAGGTGAACACGTGTTCGTAATCCACGCGGAAACCGTAATCCAGCTGGAAGCTGATACCCACGCCGTTGTCGATGCGCTGGTAGTTACGGCCATTCACGTACTCGATACGGTCGCCCATGAAGTACGGCTGGATGGATTTCACCGCATACTGACCAACCGGGAACTTGTAACCCGCAAAGTATTCAATACCCCATGCATCACCGGCGAAGTAGTCGTTAACGGACACTTTTTTGGTGGTCAGGAAGTTCTGATACCAGCCGCCGCCTGCGGAGAAGGTCCAGTTATCCGGCGTCCAGCTCAGGGCGGTACCAAGGATGTTCTGGTCGTAGGATTTGCTGTCGCCGTTGTCCGGGTTACGCATGTCCGCGCGGGTGTAGTTCCACGCTGCGCCCCAGGTCAGATCGGTAGTCAGGTGATAATCGATACCCAGTGAACCGCCGCCTTTACGCTTGTAGCGCAGGCCGTTGCCCGGCAGGTATTCGCTGTCTTCAAACAGGTAAGAGGCGTAGATGTCAGCATCGCCCACGGTTTTCTTGTACTTCAGCATCTGGCGTGAACGGTAAGAGCCGTCATAGTCGCCGTTGATCCCGTTACCTGGCGCCTGACCAATCATGTCGTAGTCCCAGATGTCGGTTTTTGCGCCCACCACGTCATAGTACACGCTGTTCTGCTGGCCGAAGGTCAGCGTACCCCAGGTGTCGCTCTTCAGACCGGTGTAGAGCATACGACGAGAGGTGTCGTGCGCGCCGTCGGCATAGTGATGATCCCAGTTGAACTGCGCCGGAATGTTCACACCCAGCTCGTAGTAGCTGATCCAGCTGATGTCATCGAACAGGTAGTAGTCTGCCGCGAAACGGAAGCGGGTGCCGCCGTCAAAGCCGTTGCGCTTGTAGCTGTTTTTGCCGTCATCACCGGTCATATTCTGGAACTGAGGACGAATACTGCCGCCAACGGTGAAGTTCAGGCGGCTCAGCGGGTTACCCGCCTGCGGATCCTGTTTCAGAAGGGTGATTTCCGCCTGAGATGCGAATGAAGCCAATGCCACTGCTGCGCCGATCGTTGTCGCCAGCGCTGTTTTTCTTATAGTCATTCTTTTTCCTTGATAGACACGCTGCTAAATATTTAGCTGGTGAATATTAACCGGAAAAATTCGGGCTGTGTGGGCGGGTTTTTAATGTTTTGTGCTACTAAATGCATGGTCATTAACGATTTGTGCCGTTAAGCGATGACGCATCAGCAGAAATGCCGGTGCGTCATCATCACATCAGTAAACTAGCTGACAAACTGGCGGAATAGCGCTTTACCTTTCAACAGCCGGGTTCCGAGCCAGCCGCCGCACAGGGACAGCAGCACGGCGCCGCAGACGGGCAGCGTGAGCCACAGCCGCCAGTCGGGCTCCCACGGGAAGTCGAAGACCTTGCTCTGGAGTACCGCCAGCGCGGTTTCCGCCCCGATGGCCGCCACCAGTCCCGCCACCAGACCGAGCAGGGCAAATTCGCTCCACAGCGTGGCGCGCAGCAGCCGTTTACTGGCTCCCAGCGTGCGGTAGACCACCAGCTCCTGATGACGCTGACGCATGCCCACCTGCACCTGCGCCAGCAGCAACAGCACGCCGCAGACGGTCACCAGCACTACCATCACCTCCAGCGCGCGGCTCACCTGCTCCAGCACCTGCCCGACCTGTTTGAGGATCGCGCCGATATCCAGCAGGCTCACGGTCGGAAATTCCCGGTTAAGCTGCGTCAGCATGCCGTTGCCGTTTTCCCAGCGGAAGCTGGTGAGCCAGCTCTGCGGCTGTCCGTCCAGCGCACCCGGCGGGAAGATGAAGAAGAAGTTTGGCCGCAGGCTTTCCCAGTCCACTTTACGCAGGCTGGTGACTTTGGCGGTGAAGTCCTGGGTATCACCGGTGAAGGTCACGCTGTCGCCGAGCTTCACGTTCAGGCGTGTCGCCAGCCCCTCCTCCATCGACACTTCCCCCGCTTTCGGCGGCCAGGTGCCGGCAACGATCGGGTTATGGTCCGGACGTTTCGCCTGCCAGGTCAGGTTGAGTTCGCGATTGAGCGATTCATCCTTATTTCCCTCCGTCGACTGGCCGTTGATCTGCGTCAGGCGGGCGCGCACGATCGGATAGAACGATTCCGGAATAATGTGATGCTCAGACAGGAAACCCTTCAGCGGCGTCACCTGTTCGGGAGCAATGTTGATCAGGAAATAGTTCGGGCTTTCCGGCGGAAGCTGCTGCTGCCAGCGATCCAGCAGATCCCCGCGCAGCACCAGCAGAAGCGCCAGCAGCATAAACGACAGCGAAAATGCCGAGAGCTGGCTGAGGGTAGACCACGGCTGGTGCAGCAGGCGGTTAACCGCTAACCGTATGGGGAGTGATTTAACTGTCAGCTTTCTCAGGACATTAAGCAATATCCAGCCCACTACGCCGCACAGCAGCGCCAGCACCACCGCGCCCGCCAGCACCGCCCACAGCAGCGTGCTGCCGCCCATCAGCCAGGCCAACAGCCCGACCGCCACCGCAATAATCACCGGCAGGTAGAACTTCAGCGGCCAGACGCTGGCCACCACATCGCGGCGCAGCACGCGCAGCGGCTGGGTGGCGAGCAGCAGCCGGTACGGGCGTAGCCCCACCAGCAGGGAGATCGTCGTCATCGCGCCGATTGCCCACAGCCACGGCCAGAAGCTGGCAGGCGGTAATGCCGCGGGCAGTACCGGTTTGAGCAGCACCATCAGCAGCTTTTCAAACAGCAACCCTATCGCCCCGCCGGTCAGAGCCGACAGCGCCACCACCATCAGCCACTGGCCGACAATCAGCTTGCGCAGCTGCGCGCGGCCCGCGCCGAGGGTTTTGAGGATCGCCACCAGATCGTAACGGCTGCGGCAGTAGTGCCCCATCGCCACGGCAACCGCCGCAATGGCAAGCAGCAGGGTTAACAGCGCCGACAGCAGCAGGAACTGCTGGGAACGTTCGAGGGATTTGCCGAGCGCCCCGTCATCCTGCTCCAGCCCGTACCAGCGGTGTTCCGGCTTGAGCTGCGGCAGGAGCCATTTTTCGTACGCCTCCAGCTGCGCAGGCGTCCCGCCAAACTTATACCGCCAGGTGACACGGCTTCCCGGCTGGACGGCGTGGGTTTTCGCCACATCCGCGGTGTTCATCAGCAGGCGCGGCGCAAGCTGGAACGGATTAAATCCGGAGTCGGGCTCCTGCACCACTTCCCCGGCAATTTTGAGTGTCGCGTCGCCGACGTCGATACTGTCGCCGGGTTTCAGGTTAAGAAGCGCCATCAGTCGCGATGCCAGCAGGACCGTACCGGCCACCGGTTTTAGCCCCGGCGGGCTGGTTTGTAAGTCACCGTACATGGGGTAGATGTCATCCACGGCTTTTACGCTGGCAAGCTGCGGCGTGTCGCCCGCAAAGGTCATGGTCTGAAAGGTGATCTGCTCCCCTACCTTCAGCCCCTCTTTGCGCGCTTCCTCAATCCAGCCCGGCGGCACGGGGCGAGAACTTTGCAGAGCCCGGTCCCCGGCCATAAATTCCCGACTCTGCTGGCTAAGCCCTTTCTCCATACGATCGCTGACGCTGCCGAGCGCCAGCACGCAGGCCACCGCCAGGCTCAACGCCAGCCAGACAATCAGCAGCGAGGGCGAGCGCCACTCGCGCCAGAACCAGCGGGCAATCATGCTTCCTCCTGAAGAATACCGTTCACCAGCCGCAGGCGGCGGTCGCAGCGGGCGGCCAGCTGCGGGTCGTGGGTAACCAGAATCAGCGTGGTGCCGTGCTCGCGGTTGAGGGAAAACAGCAGATCGGCAATTTTGTCCCCGGTTTTACGGTCGAGATTGCCCGTTGGCTCATCGGCAAACAGCACTTCCGGGCGCCCGTTAAACGCCCGGGCCAGCGCCACGCGCTGCTGCTCACCGCCGGAAAGCTGTGTCGGAAGATGGTCGAGACGTTTGCCCAGCCCCAGCTGTTCCAGCAACGCCTTCGCGTGATCGCGGCTTTCACGGGTATTTTCACCGCGCAGCAGGCCGGGCAGCTCAACGTTTTCCAGCGCGTTCAGCGTCGGGATCAGCATGAATGACTGAAAGACAAACCCGATATGCCGGGCACGCAGCGCGGCGCGGGCCTCTTCATCAAGCGCGTGGAGGGGCTGGCCGACCAGGTTCACTTCCCCACTGCTGCCATCGTCCAGACCAGCGAGAATGGCCAGCAGCGTGGACTTACCGGAACCGGATTCACCAATCAGGGCGATGGTTTCGGCACGTTTGACAACGAGTTCAACTCCGGTGAGGATGGAAAGCTCGTGTTCTCCCTGACCGACGGACTTCTTAAGACGATGAACTTCAACAATGTTTTCCGCTGGCATTTGCCCTTCCTGTTTTTGATACTGATGACCTTCCGCGCGGCGGCTGCGGACACGTTATTGATTCTGGGCGACAGCCTGAGCGCGGGCTATCGTATGGCCGCCAGTGCGGCCTGGCCCGCCCTGCTCAATGATAAATGGCAGTCCCGGGCGTCTGTCGTGAACGGCAGCATCAGCGGCGATACGTCGCAGCAAGGCTTATCGCGCCTGCCTGCCCTGCTTAAGCAGCATCAACCGCGTTGGGTGCTTGTCGAACTGGGCGGTAATGATGGTTTGCGCGGCTTCCAGCCTCAGCAAACGGAGCAAACGCTGCGGACCATTTTGCAGACCATTAAGGCCGCCAATGCCCAGCCGCTGCTGATGCAAATTCGCCTGCCCGCTAACTACGGCCGTCGGTATAATGAGGCGTTTAGCGCGATCTATCCTAAGCTTGCCAAAGAGTTTGATATTCCGCTGCTGCCATTTTTCATGGAAGAGGTCTATCTGAAACCCCAGTGGATGCAGGATGATGGCATTCACCCCAATCGCGATGCCCAGCCGTTCATTGCCGACTGGATGGCAACCCGGCTGGCTCCTTTAGTAAAACATGACTCGTCAAACAGCTGAGAACCTGACAGGTAAAGTTATGCAAAAATCGGTCTTAATAACAGGATGTTCCAGCGGAATTGGCCTTGAAAGCGCCCTTGAACTGAAACGTCAGGGGTTTTGGGTGCTGGCAGCCTGCCGCAAATCCGAGGATGTCGAACGCATGCGAGGGCTGGGATTTACCGGCATTCTGCTGGATCTCGATTCGCCAGAGAGCGTGGAGCAGGCCGCCGATGAGGTTATCGCCCTGACCAACAACCGTCTTTACGGTCTGTTCAACAATGCGGGCTATGGCGTGTACGGCCCGCTACAGACTCTCTCACGGGAACAGCTGGAGCAGCAGTTCTCCGCAAACTTTTTCGGGGCGCATCAGCTTACCATGCGCCTTCTCCCGGCCATGCTGCCGCACGGCGAAGGGCGCATCGTGATGACCTCCTCAGTTATGGGCCTGATCTCCACGCCGGGCCGCGGGGCTTACGCCGCCAGTAAATATGCGCTTGAAGCCTGGTCCGATGCGTTGCGCATGGAGCTGCGCCACAGCGGTATTAAGGTCAGCCTGATTGAACCGGGCCCGATCCGCACCCGCTTTACGGAAAACGTTAACCAGACGCAGGCGGACAAACCGGTCGAAAATCCCGGTATCGCGGCGCGTTTTACGCTTGGGCCAGAAGCCGTCGTTGCCAAAGTGCGCCACGCGTTTGAGAGCGATACCCCTAAAATGCGCTATCCGGTCACGCTGGTGACCCATGCCGTCGGCTGGTTGAAACGCCTGCTGCCGGGGCGGATGATGGACAAAATTTTGCAGGGTTGAGTTGAAGCGACCACGCTTACCCCCATGTAAAGAGTAAACCGATAAAAGAGAATGCCGCATGTCCGTACAGAATATCGTCAACATAACTGAAGCTAACCTGCAACAGACGCTCGAACAGTCAATGACTAAACCGGTGCTGTTCTACTTCTGGTCTGAACGCAGCCAACACTGCCTGCAACTGACGCCGGTCCTGGAAAGCCTTGCCGCGCAGTACAACGGTCAGTTCATTCTGGCGAAGCTGGATTGTGACGCCGAACCAATGGTGGCTTCCCAGTTTGGCCTGCGCGCGATCCCCACCGTCTACCTGTTCCAGAACGGTCAGCCGGTGGATGGCTTCCAGGGGCCGCAGCCAGAAGAGGCGATCCGCGCCCTGCTGGATAAAGTCCTGCCGCGCGAAGAAGAGCTGAAAGCGCAGGAAGCCATGGCGCTGATGCAGGAAGGCAAGTACGACGAGGCGCTGCCGCTGTTAAAAGACGCGTGGCAGCTGTCGAACCAGAACAGCCAGATTGGTCTGCTGCTGGCAGAGACCCAGATTGCGCTGCACCGCCCTGAAGACGCGGAAGCCGTGCTGAAAACGGTGCCGATGCAGGATCAGGATACCCGTTATCAGGGTCTGGTGGCGCAGATTGATCTGCTGAAACAGGCGGCCGATACCCCTGAAATTCAGCAGCTTCAGCAGCAGGTTGCGGACAACCCGCAGGATGCCGCGCTGGCAAGCCAGCTGGCGCTTCAGCTTCATCAGGTGGGGCGTAACGAAGAGGCGCTGGAGCTGCTGTTTAGCCATCTTCAGAAGGACCTGGGCGCCGCAGACGGACAGGCGCGGAAGATGTTCCAGGAGATCCTGGCCGCGCTGGGTACCGGTGACGCGCTGGCGTCGAAATATCGTCGTCAGCTGTACGCGTTGCTCTACTAGCAAAAAAATGCCCGGTGGCGCTAACGCTTACCGGGCCTACAAAAGCCGATATTACCCCGTCTTTTTCAACTGCGTCACCACCAGCTGGTGGCGCGCGTTGTAAAACTTCCGATAGGTCAGGTAGCAGGCAATGATGGTGGACAGGCTCGCCGTAGAGAGCAGCATAAACGTCACCATAATCTGGTACTTAATCGCTTTTACCGGATCGATACCGGCAAAAATCAGCCCCGACATCATGCCCGGCAGGCTCACCAGACCCACCGTTTTGGCGGAATCCACCGTTGGGATCAGCGAAGAGCGAATGCTGTCGCGGATCAACCGCGCAGAGGCCACCTTCGGCGTCGCGCCCAGGCTTAGCTTCTCCTGAAGCTGCTGCTGTTCACTGCTGAACCGTTGCCCCAGATTGTTGTAGCACAACCCGACCGCCACCATCGCATTGCCCGCAATCATCCCGGAAATGGGGATCACCTGCATCGGCGTAAATTCTATCGAGCCGGAGAGTACCAGTACCGCCAGCGTTAACGCGGTCCCGGTAGTGATGGCGATCAACGACGAAATGAACGCTTTATCGATGTATTTACTGCGTTTCTGCGCGTTCCATGCCGCGTTAAAGCAGATAAACAGCACCATCAACAGGGTCAGCACGGCATGATTGACGTTGAAGATGTATTTCAGCACATAGCCGACGATGATGAGCTGAATGACCGCGCGGGCGATACTCCAAAGAATATCTTTTTCCAGCCCCAGCTTTTCCCGGTAGCTGACCACAATCGCCACCAGCACCAGGACCATCGACAGCGCCAGCGATTCGTTGGTTATGTTATGTTCACCCACGATGAGCCTCCTCCATTTTCCCGCCCTGCGGCCTGAGCGTGATGACATCATCCGCATGGGTAATTTCATTTGAATCATGCGTCACCCACAGCACGGCAATATTCTGCTCCCGGGCGTAGCGATGGATAATGTCATTGACGTTGCGCTTGTTAGCGTCATCCAGCGCGCTGGTGATTTCGTCCAGCAACAGCGCCTTCGGCAAGAATTGCAGGTTACGGATCAGCGAGACGCGCTGCTTTTCCCCTCCCGACAGTTCGGCGATCGATTTGGTCAGCGTCTCCGGCGAAAGCCCGAACCGGGTCAGATCGTCGGTAAACTTTTTTGGATCAGGCGTTTGGTTGCGGATGTGCCAAGGGAAAACCAGATTGTCGTACACCGTGTCGCCAAACAGGGACGGCGTTTGCACGCAGTATGACACCTGCTGGCGATAGCTTTCCGGTGAAAGCGTGGCGATATCTTTTCCTGCAAACAGGATGGTTCCCTCCGTTGGGCTCAGTAGCGAAGCCACGATTTTCAGGAGGGTGCTTTTGCCGCAGCCGGAGGGGCCAGTTATCAGTTTAAATTCGCCCGGAGAGAGACAAAAATCGACGTGCTGAAGGATGGTGTTATCACCCACACGAAAGCCAACATCCCTGATATCCAGAAGATTTTTTTTATTATTCATTCCGATTCCATTAACCGCTGTAATAAGAACAGCCTTTAGCATAATCCTTTCCGCTACGCAGCGCGAATAGCCTTAACCTATAGCAAGTGTTAAACTTTTTGCTCGCTAATTGTCACCTCTATAACTACAGGAAGTCAGCAACATGACACATATCTTTTATGAGTTCTCTTCCCTGAAGCCTGGTGTTCCTGATGTGGAAACATTAATGGAAGTCATCAATTCTTCTGAACTCACGCGTTTTGTCATGGGTGCAGAGGTGGTCGATTTTGTTAAGAAGGCGCTCATCGTTAACACCACAATCGGTAGCTTTAAAAACTGCTATTTTGCTTTCGATGATGGAGCTTACTTTCTCGAGTTTGACGGCAAGGGTAAATCCAGACGCTTTACTGAGGTGCCGGACTGGTTCGTTTCCCCTGCGGAATTTGCCCGCTCGCAATGGCTGATTAACCATGATCTGGCCGATGTGAAGGCGACGGCGTTTATTGACGTGCTGATGTCCTATCCGCTTAAAGAGCGCCGGGCGCACTGCAATCTGCTGTTTGGTCTGGATCTGCATAAGGTCAATGTGGTTCCGGCGCCTACAGCCCCTGCCGGAAAAATGGGCAATAAAAACGGAAAAACCACCAAGCCTCGCGTCACGGATCTCGGCTCTTTTGAGCTTTTTACCGCGTTCTTTGCGCGTATGAAAACCGCCGTCAATGCTAATGAATTCCCTACCCTACAGGTGCTGACCGGCCAGGAGGATCTTACAAAAGCGCCGCACAGCTTAAAGCAAGGGATCAGAACCTGGTTTAAGGCGATTACCGGCGATCTGCCGCCGAACAACAAACGTGTCGGGGCGGGCAATGCGGTATTGTTCTGCGCTCCCGTTCGCGAGCAGATCCAGCAGATAGAGGCCATCGGCCTGGAAAAATACTATCAGGGCTTATCAAAAGCCATCGCTGACGCCGGGGATGGGTTTATCACCGACTTCAGCTATACCTGGTCTGAAAAGTAACGTTTTGCGCCCCGCATTCCGAACGGGGCGTTTTATTTCTGCCAGTCCGGTTCCCACCTCTTTACAGGGGCGAAATCCTCTTCGTTAGCCGATATACTTACGTTCAACAAATACGCAGTTTTTCTCGTTACGGCATGCAAAACAGGAGGTTTTTATGCTCATCGTTGTTCCTGTCCTTATTTTCGTTGCGCTGGTTATCGTGGGCGCAGGCGTCAAAATTGTCCCGCAGGGTTACCAGTGGACCGTCGAACGCTTCGGTCGCTACACCAATACCCTTCAGCCGGGTTTAAGCCTGATCGTTCCTTTCATGGACAGAATTGGGCGCAAGATCAATATGATGGAGCAGGTGCTGGATATCCCTTCCCAGGAAGTCATCTCCAAGGATAACGCCAACGTCACCATCGATGCGGTGTGCTTTATTCAGGTGATTGATGCGCCGAAAGCGGCCTATGAGGTGAGCAACCTGGAGCTGGCGATCGTCAACCTGACCATGACCAACATCCGTACCGTGCTTGGCTCAATGGAGCTGGACGAAATGCTCTCCCAGCGTGACAGCATTAATACCCGCCTGCTGCACATTGTGGATGAAGCCACCAATCCGTGGGGGATCAAAGTGACCCGCATTGAGATCCGCGACGTGCGTCCACCGGCAGAGCTGATTGCTTCCATGAACGCGCAGATGAAGGCCGAGCGTACCAAGCGCGCCTATATTCTTGAAGCCGAAGGGGTGCGTCAGGCCGAGATCCTGAAAGCGGAAGGGGAAAAACAGTCGCAGATCCTGAAAGCCGAGGGCGATCGTCAGTCTGCCTTCCTCCAGGCGGAAGCGCGTGAACGTTCGGCAGAAGCGGAAGCCCGCGCAACGCAAATGGTTTCCGAGGCGATTGCCGCCGGGGATATTCAGGCCGTGAACTACTTCGTCGCACAAAAATATACCGATGCGCTGAAGGAGATCGGCTCCGCGAACAACAGCAAGGTGGTGATGATGCCGCTGGATGCCAGCAGCCTGATGGGATCTATCGCCGGAATTGCCGAACTGATCAAAGACGGCGGAAACGAGCGTAAAAAATGATTGAGCTCATCGTTGCACATCCTCATGCATTCTGGCTCAGCCTTGGCGGACTGCTGCTGGCCGCCGAGATGCTTGGCGGCAACGGTTATCTGCTGTGGAGCGGGGTTGCCGCGGTGATTACCGGGCTGGTCGTCTGGCTACTGCCTGTCGGCTGGGAGTGGCAGGGCGCGCTGTTTGCCGTGCTGACGCTGGTGGCCGCCTGGCTGTGGTGGCGCTGGCTGAACAAACGGGTGAAGGCGCAGAAGCCGGTCGACGCGCATCTCAACCAGCGTGGGCAGCAGATCGTGGGTAAGCGTTTTACGCTTGATAACGCGCTGATCAACGGACGCGGTCATATGCGCGTGGGAGACAGTTCGTGGCCGGTAGTGGCCGACGATGACCTCAGCGCCGGCACACGGGTTGAGGTCATTGCGGTGGAAGGCATTACCCTGCGGGTTAAAGCCTGTTAGGCATGGGTTTTACGGTGGCAGCAGCCGGAAAGATTGTCGATAATCGGGCACTCGGCGCTGTCATCTCCCGGGCAGGATTCTGCCAGCTGTAACAGTTGCTCACGCATCGCCTGTAATTCGATGATATGGCGTTCGATCTCCGCCACTTTTTCCAGCGTACGTTTTTTCACGTCGGCACTGTGGCGTTTCGGATCGTTAAACAGGTTAACCAGCTCGCCGCACTCTTCAAGGTTAAATCCTACCTGTCTTGCCTGGCGCAGTAACGTCAGTTCATCAAGATGCAGCTGCGTATAGCTGCGGTAGCCGTTCTCACTGCGCAACGGTGGCGTCACCAGCCCTTTTTCCTCATAAAAGCGAATCGCTTTGCTGGTTAAGCCGGTTTTTTTCGCAACATCGCTGATATTCACATTTCCCCCTTGACCTTCCCCTTGATGGAAGGTTTAACCTTCATAACAGTTAGCGAAAAGCAGAGTGAAGGTCAACAATTGACCAGAACATTATACGGGAGTTTTGTTATGTCTCACACTATTGACCTGACACTGGACGGCCTCTCCTGCGGCCACTGTGTCAAACGCGTTAAAGAAAGCCTGGAGCAGCGTCCTGACGTGGAAAGCGCTGAGGTGACTATCGATCATGCCGCCGTGACCGGCAGCGCCAGCGCCGACGCGCTGATTGATACCATTAAACAGGCCGGTTACGGGGCGGAGTTAAGCCACCCAAAGGCTAAACCGCTGGCAGAGTCATCATCCCCGTCGGAAGCACTGACAGCGGCCACTCCTGAGCTTCCGGTAGCTGATGACATTGATGACAGCCAACAGCTGCTGATCAACGGCATGAGCTGCGCCAGCTGCGTCTCCCGGGTACAAAACGCCTTACAGGCGGTACCGGGCGTCGCACAGGCACGGGTAAACCTGGCGGAGCGTACTGCGCTGGTGATGGGCAGCGCCTCCGCCGCAGAGTTAGTGCAGGCCGTGGAGAAAGCGGGCTACGGGGCGGAGGCCATCGAAGATGATGCCGAGCGCCGCGAGCGCCAGCAGGAAACGGCTGTCGCCACCATGAAGCGCTTCCGCTGGCAGGCGATCGTCGCCCTGCTGGTCGGTATTCCGGTGATGGTGTGGGGCATGATGGGTGACAACATGATGGTCACCGCAGACAACCGCACCCTGTGGCTGGTGATTGGTCTGATTACCCTTGCGGTAATGGTGTTTGCTGGCGGACATTTCTATACCAGCGCCTGGAAGAGCCTGAAAAACCGCACCGCGACGATGGACACGCTGGTCGCACTCGGTACCGGAGCCGCATGGCTCTATTCGATGAGCGTTAACGTCTGGCCGCAATGGTTCCCGATGGAGGCGCGCCATCTCTATTATGAAGCGAGTGCGATGATTATCGGTCTGATTAACTTAGGCCATATGCTCGAAGCCCGCGCGCGTCAGCGCTCGTCGAAAGCGCTGGAAAGATTACTCGATTTAACCCCGCCGACGGCCCGCGTGGTCACGGACGACGGGGAAAAAAGCGTTCCGCTCTCAGAGGTACAGCCGGGAATGACGCTGCGCCTGACCACCGGCGACCGCGTGCCCGTCGACGGTGAAATCACCCAGGGCGATGCCTGGCTGGATGAAGCGATGCTGACCGGCGAGCCGATACCCCAGCAGAAGTCTCAGGGCGATGCGGTGCATGCGGGTACGGTGGTACAGGACGGCAGCGTACTGTTCCGCGCCAGCGCGGTCGGAAGCCATACCACGCTGTCACGCATCATTCGCATGGTCCGCCAGGCGCAGAGCAGTAAGCCGGAGATTGGTCAGCTTGCCGATAAAATCTCCGCCATTTTTGTGCCGGTGGTCGTCGGTATTGCCCTGCTGAGCGCGGCGATATGGTATTTCTTCGGCCCGGCGCCGCAGATTGTCTACACCCTGGTGATCGCCACCACGGTGTTGATCATCGCCTGCCCTTGCGCCCTTGGCCTGGCCACGCCGATGTCGATTATCTCTGGCGTCGGACGCGCCGCCGAATTTGGCGTACTGGTCCGTGATGCTGACGCCCTGCAACGGGCAAGCACGCTGGACACCCTTGTCTTTGATAAAACCGGCACGCTCACCGAGGGCAAACCGCAGGTGGTGGCCGTCAGTACCGTTGGCTGTACGGAGACGGACGCCCTGCGCCTGGCCGCCGCGCTGGAACAAGGTTCGAGCCACCCGCTGGCGCGCGCCATCCTGGAGAAAGCCGGTGATGCCCGTCTGCCGCAGGTCAGTAACTTCCGCACCCTGCGCGGTTTAGGGGTCAGCGGTGAAGCTGAAGGCCATACGCTGCTGCTGGGTAACCAGGCACTGCTGACTGAACACGGCGTTGATACGTCCGCGCTGGACGCAGAGCTGAACGCGCAGGCTTCTCAGGGCGCGACGCCGGTTCTGCTGGCGAGGGATGGTCAGGTGGCGGCGCTGCTGGCCGTGCGTGATCCGTTACGCCAGGACAGCGTGGATGCCTTACAGCGCCTGCACCGCGCGGGCTATCGTCTGGTGATGTTAACCGGGGACAACCCGACCACCGCCAACGCCATTGCGAAAGAAGCCGGGATTGATGAGGTGATCGCGGGCGTGCTGCCGGACGGCAAAGCGGACGCCATCAAGAACCTGCAAAGTCAGGGTCGCCAGGTGGCGATGGTGGGCGACGGCATTAACGACGCCCCGGCGCTGGCGCAGGCTGACGTAGGCATTGCGATGGGCGGCGGGAGCGATGTCGCCATTGAAACCGCGGCGATCACCCTGATGCGCCACAGCCTGATGGGGGTGGCGGATGCGCTGGCGATTTCGAAAGCCACGTTGCGCAACATGAAGCAGAACCTGCTGGGGGCCTTCGTCTATAACTCGCTCGGCATTCCGATTGCCGCCGGGATCTTGTGGCCGCTGACCGGTACCCTGCTGAACCCGGTTGTTGCGGGTGCGGCGATGGCGCTCTCGTCAATTACCGTGGTGAGCAACGCTAACCGTCTGCTGCGGTTTAAACCGAAGGATTGAACCTTGTACCCGTACGCGCTAGCATGAACCTTTCCGGTCATGGAGCGCGTATGGGTCTGTTTAATCGTCTAAAAACATCGTTTCGCGCCCTCTTTCCTCGCCGTTATGCCTGGCCCGGTATGGATATTTCGCTTCCGGGCGGGCAGCATCTGCACCTGGTGGGAAGTATTCATATGGGCACGCAGGATATGTTCCCCCTGCCCTCCGGCCTGATTAAACTGCTGAAGCGCGCCGACGCGCTGATCGTCGAAGCCGACATCTCCGGCCATGAATCGCCGTTTGCCGGGCTGGAAAGCGATCTCCCCCTGGCGGAACGTCTTAACGAGACGCAGCTGGCTGAGCTTACCCGTCTTGCGGATGAGACCGGCGTCTCGCTCTCAATGCTCGACACTCTGCCCCTGTGGCAAATTGCCATGGTGCTACAGGCAACCCAGGCGCAGCGCCTGGGGCTGCGCGGCGATTACGGTATCGATTATCAACTGCTGAATGCGGCAAGGGCGCGCAACCTGTCCGTTATTGAACTGGAAGGCACGGACAGCCAGATTGCGCTCCTTCGCCAGCTTCCCGATGACGGCCTGATACTGCTGGATGATACCCTGACCCACTGGCACACCAACGCTCGTCTGCTGCAAACGATGATTGGCTGGTGGCTGGATGCGCCGCCCGCAGACGGTAAGCTGGCGTTACCGTCGACGTTCAGTGAATCGTTGTATGATGTGCTGATGAACGCGCGCAACCAGGCGTGGCGGGAGACGCTTTATGCCCTGCCTGCCGGTCGTTATGTTGTCGCGGTTGGCGCGTTGCATTTGTACGGAGAAGGGAATTTGCCGTCGCTGCTGAAATAAAAAAATGGCCAATATCTCTATTGGCCCGTCAAAGAGGAATTTCATCGTTTTTATTATACCGAAGTGACCTTCGGCTACGCCGATTGTCGCTCAAAGTAACCATCACTGCCAATACTATTGCGCAAGATGGTGCTATTTTTTAGACAAACGTCAGGCGTATGCTGCTGGCATGAATCGTCTGTCGTAAGAAGGATAGCCATGACTCCCGCCGTTAAATTACTCGAAAAAAACAAAATTTCTTTCCGGATCCACACCTACGATCACGATCCGAACGAAACCAACTTTGGTGATGAAGTGGTGCGCAAGCTGGGGCTGAACGCGGACCAGGTCTACAAAACGCTGCTGGTCGCGGTGAACGGCGATATGAAGCACCTCGCCGTGGCAGTGACGCCCGTCGCCGGACAGCTTGATCTGAAGAAAGTGGCCAAAGCGCTGGGAGCGAAAAAGGTCGATATGGCTGACCCGATGGTTGCGCAACGCACAACGGGTTATCTGGTCGGCGGGATCAGCCCGCTCGGCCAGAAAAAGCGTCTGCCGACGCTGATCGATTCGCCTTCGCAGGAATTTGAGACGATCTATATTTCTGGCGGCAAACGCGGGCTGGATATCGAACTGGCCGCAGGCGATCTGGCGAAAATGCTGGACGCGAAATTTGCGGATATTGCGCGCCGGGATTGAGAAAATTGCCCGGTGGCGCTGCGCTTACCGGGCCTACGATTCGAATGTAGGCCGGGTAAGGCGAAGCCGCCACCCGGCAAAAAAACGCACTACTGCCAGCTCACCTCGCCCTTCGGCTCATACATGTTCACGTCAATCGGTGAATTTTGCTGGATAAACTGCTTCAACACTTCCGCATCAATAAACCCGGTATTTACATAACCCGGTTTGGTATCGATATGCGGATAGCCGTCGCCGCCGGTGGCGTTAAAGCTTAACGTTGCCAGGCGGTAGGTTTTCGCCGGGTCAACCGGTTCGCCTTTGATTTTGAGATCGTTGAGCTTGCCGTCCTTCGCGACGAAGCTGACGTTAGCAAACTGCGGATACGCCCCGGAATCCGGCTTCATCTGCGCCACGGCGGTCAGGTAGTCAATCACCTCCTTCCCGCTCATGTCCGCATAGACCACCACGTTGCCAAACGGCTGCACCTTGAGCACGTCTTTATAGGTGATGTCTCCGCCTTCGATGGAATCACGAATACCGCCGCCGCTCATCACGCCGAAATCCGCATTCGTGCGCGCCATCTGCGCGGCCAGCACCAGACGCCCCATGTTGGTCTGTACGAAGCGGACTTTGCTGCGGTCCCCTTCCAGTCGTCCGTTAAGCGTGCCAATCTTCACGTCCAGCTGCGCTTTCCCTTTGCTCTGGAACGGCGTCAGCAGCGAGAGCATCTGCTGGTTTTCAGCGATCTCTGGCGTGTAAAGTACCCGCTCGCTTTTGCCGTCCGGGTAGGTCACTTTCTTCTTCAGGTTGACCGGGATGAGCTGATAGTGCACCAGCTTCATTTCGCCGTTACGGAATTCGAAATCCGCGCGGCCAACGTATTTACCCCACTCGTGGGCCTGTACAATCCAGATCCCGTTCTGACGATCCGGCGCGCACGGCGTGCCGGGCACATAATCTACCTGCTTTTTATTCTCAGAGGCCATGCAGACCGGATCCTGCGAATGACCGCCCACAATCATCGCCAGCGAGCCCGCAGGAAGGCTGCGCGCCATCTCCACGTCGCCCGGCGCGTTAGAGCCGTGCTGACCGTTATCGTAATGCCCCATGTGGGTGGTCGCGATAATCACATCCGGTTTTTCATTCTGCTGCAACTCCTGGATCACCAGCTTCGCTTCGTCCGCCGGTTTACGGAATTCAATGTCGGTGAAAAATTCAGGATTACCAATTTTGGCCGTATCGTCGGTGGTTAAGCCGATGACCGCGATCTTCAGATCCTGACGCTTAAACAGCGCCCACGGTTTAAACAGGCGCTCGCCGGTGCTTTTCTGATAAATATTGGCGGAAAGGAACGGGAATTTGGACCACTTCTCCTGCTGGCGCAACACGCTCAGCGGATTATCAAACTCGTGGTTTCCGACCGCCATCGCGTCGTAACCAACTAAATTCATGCCGCGGAAATCAGGCTCGGCATCCTGCAAATCAGATTCCGGTACGCCGGTATTAATATCCCCGCCCGACAGCAACAGGACGCTGCCGCCCTGGGCCGCGACCTCTTTACGAATGCCGTCCACCAGCGTTTTTTGCGCCGCCAGGCCATATTCACCGTATTCGCTGCGCCAGAAATGGCCGTGATGATCGTTAGTATGCAGAATGGTAATTTTATAGGTTTTATCTTTTTCATACGCCTGCGCGGGCAGGCTTGTCAGCCCCCATGCGGCGATGAGCGCCAGCGCGACGCCACGCTTCATTAACTTCATCTTCTCTCTCCCTGACCCATAGACAAACGCAAAAATTACAGTGACTCACAAGAATAGACAAATAAGTTTTCAGAATTGCGACTTTCTTCAAATGTCACGGACGGGTATGTTAGTCGGATAATAATTACTCCCTGCATCTCTAATAACAAATCGACGTGGTATTTATGGCAATCAGTGAATCAACCCAGCCCGTCCAGGGCGCTCCGGCGTCGCCGCCGAAATCGCGCACTTCCTTTAAAGTATTAGGCGCAATCAGTCTCTCTCATCTGCTCAACGACATGATCCAGTCGCTGATTCTGGCGATCTACCCGCTGTTGCAGTCTGAGTTCTCATTAACCTTCGTGCAGATCGGGATGATCACCCTGACCTTCCAGCTGGCCTCGTCGCTGCTCCAGCCGGTGGTGGGCTACTGGACGGACAAATACCCGATGCCATGGTCGCTGCCCATTGGGATGTGCTTCACCCTGAGCGGGCTGGTGCTGCTGGCCATGGCGGGCAGCTTTGAGGCGGTACTGGTTGCCGCGGCGCTGGTGGGAACCGGTTCATCGGTGTTCCATCCGGAATCGTCCCGCGTGGCGCGTATGGCCTCCGGCGGACGCCACGGGCTGGCGCAGTCTCTGTTCCAGGTGGGGGGGAACTTTGGTAGCTCCCTCGGTCCTCTGCTGGCGGCGGTAATTATCGCGCCTTACGGTAAAGGCAACGTGGCGTGGTTTGTGCTGGCCGCGCTGCTGGCGATTGTCGTTCTGGCGCAAATCAGCCGCTGGTATGCCGCGCAGCATCGCGTAAATAAGGGAAAACCTGCCGCGAAGATAACCAATCCCCTTCCGCGCAATAAGGTGATCCTTGCCGTCAGCGTGCTGCTGGTGCTGATTTTCTCGAAATATTTCTATATGGCGAGCATCAGCAGCTATTACACCTTCTATCTGATGCAAAAATTCGGATTATCGGTACAAAACGCCCAGTTCCACCTCTTTGCCTTCCTGTTTGCGGTGGCGGCAGGCACGGTGATTGGCGGTCCTGTGGGGGATAAAATCGGACGTAAATATGTGATTTGGGGCTCTATCCTCGGCGTTGCGCCGTTTACGCTTGTTTTACCCTACGCAACGCTGGAATGGACCGGAATATTGACGGTGATTATTGGTTTTATTCTCGCATCGGCATTTTCAGCCATCCTCGTCTACGCGCAGGAGCTGCTGCCGGGACGTATCGGTATGGTTTCCGGCCTCTTTTTCGGTTTTGCCTTTGGCATGGGCGGCCTTGGCGCAGCCGTGTTGGGGATGGTTGCAGACCACACCAGCATCTTCCTGGTCTATAAAATCTGCGCTTTCCTGCCACTTCTGGGGATGTTGACCATATTCCTGCCTGACAATCGTCATAAAGCGTGACTTCACGGCTGCCAAAGTTAAACTTTGGCAGCCGGATAACCTGATGTCATAAGGCTTTCCTCTCCCTCCCCTCAGCAAATTTATCAAAATCTGCCTTTTTTCATGCTTATTGCCTTTTTATTGTGATTTCAACAATTATTCATAAACATAAGCGTAAAAATTGTCATAAACTATTAATCGGCTTTTTGGTATTTGCACCAAAAATGGATCACCCATCGCGAAAGGAGACGGAATGCACCACGCCACACCGCTTATCACCACCATTGTTGGTGGACTTGTGCTCGCTTTTATTCTCGGCATGATTGCCAATAAATTGCGTATTTCGCCCCTGGTAGGCTATTTGCTGGCGGGCGTTCTGGCAGGGCCCTTTACGCCGGGTTTTGTCGCAGATACCAAACTGGCGCCTGAGCTGGCGGAATTGGGCGTGATCCTGCTGATGTTTGGCGTCGGGCTGCATTTTTCCCTGAAGGATCTGATGGCGGTAAAGTCGATCGCCATACCGGGAGCGATCGCTCAGATAGGGGTGGCGACGCTGCTGGGCATGGCGCTTTCGGCGGTGCTGGGCTGGTCAATCATGACCGGTATCGTATTTGGGCTGTGTCTTTCAACCGCCAGTACCGTGGTGCTGCTGCGCGCGCTTGAAGAGAGACAGCTGATAGACAGCCAGCGCGGGCAAATCGCGATAGGCTGGCTGATTGTTGAAGATCTGGTGATGGTGTTGACGCTGGTACTGCTGCCTGCCGTTGCCGGGATGATGGAAAAAGAGAATATCGGCTTCGCCTCGCTGGCGCTGGATATGAGCATTACCATCGGTAAGGTTGTGGCGTTTATCGCCATCATGATGCTGGTGGGCCGCCGTCTGGTGCCGTGGATCATGTCCCGCAGCGCCGCCACGGGCTCGCGTGAACTGTTCACGCTTTCGGTCCTTGCGCTGGCGCTGGGCATTGCCTTTGGCGCCGTCGAGCTGTTTGACGTCTCCTTTGCGCTGGGCGCGTTCTTCGCCGGGATGGTGTTGAACGAGTCCGAGCTGAGCCACCGTGCCGCGCACGATACCCTGCCGCTACGTGATGCATTCGCGGTGCTGTTCTTCGTCTCCGTCGGGATGCTGTTCGACCCGCTGATCCTCATTCAGCAGCCGCTGGCCGTGCTGGGTACGCTGGCAATCATCATCTTTGGTAAGTCCGTTGCCGCCTTCTTCCTGGTACGGATGTTCGGCCATTCGCCGCGCACGGCGCTGACCATTGCCGCCAGCCTGGCGCAGATTGGCGAGTTCGCCTTTATTCTGGCCGGTCTGGGGATGGCCCTGAACCTGCTGCCACAGGCGGGGCAAAATCTGGTGCTCGCGGGGGCGATCCTCTCCATCATGCTAAACCCGGTATTGTTTGCCCTGCTGGAAAAATATCTCGAGAAGACCGAAACCCTCGAAGAGCAAACCCTGGAAGAGGCGATTGAGGAGGAGAAACAGATCCCGGTGGATATCTGCAACCACGCGCTGCTGGTCGGTTTTGGCCGCGTCGGCAGCCTGCTCGGTGAGAAGCTGATGGCCCAGGGCATTCCGCTGGTGGTGATTGAGACGTCACGCACCCGCGTAGATGAGCTTCGCGAGCGCGGCATCCGTGCGGTGCTGGGCAACGCGGCTAACGAAGAGATTATGAATCTGGCGCATCTGGACTGCGCCCGCTGGCTGTTACTCACTATCCCGAACGGTTACGAGGCTGGCGAGATTGTCGCCACAGCCCGTGAAAAATGCCCGCATATCGAAATCATTGCCCGTGCCCATTATGATGACGAAGTGGAGTACATCACCGAGCGCGGCGCGAACCAGGTGGTGATGGGTGAGCGTGAGATTGCGAATACGATGCTGACAATGCTGACGAAACCGCCGGTTGAAGAGGCGGTGACGGGGTAAGTTTTGTGCGGCCTGATGCCCTCACCCTGGCCCTCTCCCACAGGGAGAGGGAACAAACACTAAAAACGGCAACCACAGGTTGCCGTTTTGCTTTTACCTGTCCCAATACGCCTCTTCGAGGCTGTCTTCCCGTTCCGGCAGCCCCCGCGTTAAGCGCGGTGAATGCTGGTTCAGCACCTGATAACTCACGCGGTTCGCGTACTTGCACACCTGCGCCAGCGAGGAGTAGGTCAGCCAGTTGAAGGTGTGCTTGCTGGAATTCGGCACATTGGTTTTGTGGTAGGCGTTGGCAGTGATGTCGTGCAGCAGCGCGGCCAGCGCGCCGTCGCCTGCGCCGTTGGTATTCATGATCTTCTCGGGGCCACCCATATACGGTGCGATGTGGGAGAAGATACGCAGCGGGTTGATGCAGTCTTTATGACGCATGGCGCGGCTGAACTCGTACTGGTTAAATTCGGCGATTGCGCCCGGCAGCAGCGGGTGCTGGGTTTTCCGCTTACTCTCTTCTTCCGTGAAGCCCGCCATGTACAGCCCGACCGGCCCGGCGGTGCAGAGCACCAGATCCACCCAGTCCAGCGCCTTATCAGACGCCAGCAGCGGATCGCTTTCGCCGGTCAGCGCTTCGGCTTCTTCTTCATTCATCGCCAGAATCGAGACGTGTTCTTTCAGGAAGGCCTGCCACCACTCCGGGTTGTCGGCAATGACGAATTTGGTGCCCAGCGTCAGAACCACAGGCACGTTGTATTTCTTCGCGTACTCAATTGCCTTCATGGTTGCGTCCGGCATTGGTTCGCCCGGCTTGCAGCGCACCAGATAGGAGGTCAGTACCAGCGCAGACGCGCCCGCGATCACCTCTTCCGGGATACTTTCAGCGCGCAGCTTATTCATATGGCCGGGGCTAATGGCAAAGGTACGCTCGCCGGAATCGCTTATCAGCGTAAAGCAGCGGCCAATCGGCCCGTCAACGCCCTGCAAATAGTTCAGATCGGTGCGGCTGGAGGTATTGCACAGGTAGCGGTAGGCGTAGCCACCGATTTCGATATTGCTGCACATCACGCCAAGCAGCACCGAGCGGTCGTCTGCCAGTACGGAGTAGTTGTGCATGGTGTTGCCGATGGTGCCGCCGGCAAACTGGTGGGTGATAAGATTTTCGCGCACCAGCTCCTGATACAGCGCTTCAGCAACGTCATCCTCAATCACCAGCGAGTGCCCGGCGCTCAGACCGTAACGTGCGACAAACGCATCATCCACTTTGGCTTCAATGTCCACCAGCGTCTGATCGATACCGACCACCCAGGCAGCGCTGGTTTCGCTTTCCTGCTGAATTTGCTGTAACAGCGGATCGCGGGCATCGACGGGGAAATAGTGTTTGGACTTACGTTTACCGGGAAATTTCATGGTCTGAACTGTGCAAAGAATACGGGCCGGGAATGGTAGCACAAACCCGGCCCGTAACGCGATCAGCGGCGGGTGGTGACCAGTGAGACCATCATGTCGATGTGTTCAGGGGAGTCGTTAAGCGCAGGAATGTATTCGTATTTCGTTCCGCCCGCCTCCATAAAGAATTCTTTGTTCTGGACGGCAATCTCTTCCAGCGTTTCCAGACAGTCCGCCGAGAAGCCCGGCGACATCACCTGAATGTGCTTCACGCCCTTCTCGCCCAGCATTTTAAGCGTTTCATCAGTATACGGGGTCAGCCACGGTTCACGGCCAAAGCGCGACTGGAAGGTCATCATCACCTTCTCAGGCGGCAGGCCGAGGGCGGAGACCAGCTCGCGGGTGGTATCGCGGCAACGCTGGGGGTAATCGTCCCCTTCGTTCGCGAAACGCTGCGGAATACCGTGATAGGAGAGCAGCAGCAGATCCGGCTCGCCGTGTTTTTCAAACGACGCGCGCGCGCTGCTGGCAAGCGCCTGAATGTACAGCTCGTTATCGGCGTAGTCGCGGATAAAGGTGATGCCCGGTATACGGCGGCGGGTCGCCAGAATGCGCGCCAGTTCGTCCCAGACGGCAGCCACCGTGGAGCACGAATACTGCGGATAAAGGGCCAGCACCACAATGTGTTCAACGCCCTGCGCCAGCAGAGAGTCGACGGCGCTTTCCAGGGACGGCTTACCGTAGCTCATGCCGAGCGCAACGGGCATGTCCGGCAGACGGGCGGCCAGCGCCTTCTCCTGACGACGGCTGTAGACCATCAGCGGCGAGCCCTCTTCCATCCACACGGACTGATAGAGCTTTGCCACACGCGGGGAACGAATCGGCAGAATGACGCCACGCAGCAGGGGCCACCACAGCAGTCTTGGGGTATCCACGACGCGCGTGTCGCTTAAAAATTGTCGCAGGTAGCGTTTGACCGCCGCTGGAGTAGGTGCTTCTGGGGTGCCCAGATTGGCAAGCAGGATGCCGGTTTTCGCCTGACTCATTCACGCCTCTTAACCATTTGATAGGTTGTCAATTGTAGCGGAAATGCGTTTAAACGAAACCCATTGCTGTAATAGGTAAGATGAGAATTTTTCTCACCCGGGACTCCGGGTGAGAGAGGTGTGCTTAGCCGAGGATTTTTTCCAGCTCTGCACGTACGTCAGCCACGGCTTTGGTGCCGTCAACTTTCGCGTATTTGGTGTTACCCGCCTGTGCTTCTTTGGTGTAGTAGCCGATCAGCGGTGCGGTCATCTGATGGTATTCCACCAGGCGTTTACGCACGGTTTCTTCCTGATCGTCTTTACGGGTGGTCAGCTCTTCGCCGGTCACGTCGTCTTTGCCTTCAACCTTAGGTGGATTGAATTTGATGTGGTAAACGCGGCCAGAGGCAGCGTGCACGCGACGGCCAACGATACGGTCAACGATCAGCTCGTCCGGTACGTCGAACTCCAGCACGTAATCCACGTTGATGCCTGCTTCTTTCATGGCGTCAGCCTGAGGAATGGTGCGCGGGAAACCGTCCAGCAGGAAACCATTGCGGCAGTCTTCCTGAGCAATGCGCTCTTTTACCAGCGCGATAACCAGCTCGTCGGTCACCAGTTTGCCTGCGTCCATGATGTCTTTCGCTTGTTTACCCAGCTCGGAGCCAGATTTAACAGCGGCGCGCAGCATGTCACCGGTGGAGATTTGCGGAATACCGTATTTCTCCATGATGAACTGAGCCTGAGTTCCCTTACCCGCGCCCGGAGCGCCAAGCAGAATAATACGCATTGCGAAAATCCCCTCAAATGTCGATTCAATTTTTCAAAAGCGCTAAACAATACCACCAGAACGGATATCGCTCAAGGAAGGCGGGGAGGCTGAAACGGTTAATGAGGGGAGATAATTTGGCTTCGTGCGGTCTGGTGCCCTCACCCTAACCCTCTCCCACAGGGAGAGGGAACTCTTTCACCCTCTCCCTTTGGGAGAGGGCCGGGGTGAGGGAAGATTACGCCAGCAGCAGCGCATTCACACGTTTAATGAACAGGTTAGGATCTTCCAGCGTGCCGCGTTCGGCCAGCAGGGACTGATCCAGCAACAGTTCAACCCACTCCGCAAAGCGGGCGTCGTCCTGGGTATCCGCCGCGCGTTTCACCAGCGGGTGATCCGGATTAAGCTCAAAGATATATTTCACATCCGGCACGGCCTGGCCCGCCGCAGCGAACAGTTTCGCCATCTGGGTGCTCATTTCGTCCGCATCGGTGGTGACAATGGCTGGCGTATCGGTCAGACGGTGCGTGAAGCGCACCTCTTTCACGCGGTCGCCCAGCAGCGTTTTAACGCGCTCAACGAACGGCTCCAGCGCCTTCTCGGCTTCTTTCGCGCTCTCGTCCACTTCATCCGCCAGCTTATCGATAGACTCGTCGGCTTTGGCAACGGACTGGAAGGATTTACCGTCGAACTCGGTCAGGTAGTTCATCATCCACTCGTCGATGCGGTCAGACAGCAGCAGCACTTCGATGCCTTTCTTACGCAGCAGTTCCAGATGCGGGCTGCTCTTCGCTGCCGCATAGCTGTCGGCGGTGATGTAGTAGATCTTCTCCTGCCCTTCTTTCATGCGGGAGACGTACTCTTCCAGCGACACGGTCTGGGCGGAGGAGTCGTTGTGCGTAGAGGCGAAGCGCAGCAGTTTAGCGATAGCTTCCACGTTCGCGGTGTCTTCCGCCGGACCTTCTTTCAGCACCAGGCCAAACTGCTTCCAGAAGGTCTGGTATTTTTCCGCATCGTCCTTCGCCAGTTTTTCCAGCATCTGCAACGCACGTTTGGTCAGGGCGTTACGCAGGTTACGGGTGACGGTGCTGTCCTGAAGAATTTCACGGGAGACGTTCAGCGGCAGATCGTTGGAGTCTATCAGGCCACGCACAAAGCGCAGGTAGTTCGGCATGAACTGCTCGGCGTCGTCCATAATGAACACGCGCTGCACGTACAGCTTCAGGCCGTGCTTGTGATCGCGGTTCCACATGTCCCACGGCGCCTGCGCCGGAATGTACAGCAGGCTGGTATACTCCTGCTTCCCTTCCACACGGTTGTGGCTCCAGGTCAGCGGATCGGTGAAGTCGTGGGCAATGTGCTTGTAAAACTCGTTGTACTCGTCGTCTTTAATTTCAGCTTTGTTACGCGTCCACAGCGCCTGCGCCTTGTTGATTTTTTCCCAGGAAACCACGGTTTCGCCGTCTTTCTCTTCCTGTTTTTCAATCTCAACCGGCAGGGCGATGTGGTCGGAATATTTGCTGATGATGGAGCGCACGCGCCAGTCGTTCAGGAAATCGTCTTCGCCTTCACGCAGGTGCAGGGTGATTTCGGTGCCGCGATCCGCTTTGGTGATGTCATCAACGGTGTACTCGCCTTCCCCTTTGGATTCCCACAGCACGCCGTTCTCGGCGCTGTCGCCCGCGGCGCGGGTGCGTACGGTGACTTTGTCCGCCACGATGAACGCCGAGTAGAAGCCTACGCCGAACTGACCGATCAGCTGGCTGTCTTTCGCCTGGTCAGAGCCCATGGACTCGAGGAACGCTTTGGTGCCGGATTTCGCGATGGTCCCGAGGTGGTCGATCACCTCGTCGCGGTTCATCCCGATGCCGTTATCGGCGATGGTCAGGGTGCGGTTCTCTTTATTGAACGAGACGCGCACGCGCAGTTCGCCGTCGCCTTCGTACAGATCCGGGTTAGACAGCGCGCGGAAGCGCAGCTTGTCCGCCGCATCGGAGGCGTTGGAAATCAGCTCACGCAGGAAAATTTCTTTGTTGGAATACAGGGAATGGATCATCAGGTGCAGAAGCTGTTTTACTTCTGACTGGAAACCACGGGTTTCTTGTCCTTTCATCTAAGTCGACCTCAACAATGCCATTTAATGGGGTTGTAAAACGTTGAGTGAGAGATGGGGATAAGGGGGGAAATTTTCAAGCGGAGGCCACGCGCGCAGCCTCCGTTTGGTCAGAAAATAATCTTGTGACGTCCGGCCAGCGAGTGCGACAGCGTGGTGCCGTCGACCATCTCCAGCTCACCGCCGACCGGCACGCCGTGGGCGATGCGGCTGGCGTCAACGCCGTATTGCGCACACAGCTCGGCGATGTAGTTGGCGGTTGCTTCCCCTTCCACCGTCGGGTTGGTGGCGAGGATCACCTCTTTGATGGTTTCCGACTCCAGCCGCTGCTCCAGGCGATCGAGACCGATATCGTCCGGGCCGATGCCGTCCAGCGGGGAGAGATGCCCCATCAGCACGAAATAGCGGCCGGAAAACTGCCCGGTTTGTTCGATGGCGTAGATGTCCGCCGGACTCTCCACCACGCAAATCTGACCGTTTTCCTGACGACGCGGGTTCGTGCAGATGTTACATACGTCCTGCTCGGTAAAGGTCCGGCAATCCGCACAGTGGCCAATTTCTGACATGGCGCGGGTCAGAGCCTGCGCCAGGCGCATCCCGCCGCTGCGGTCGCGCTGCAATAGCGTAAACGCCATACGCTGCGCCGACTTCGGGCCAACGCCCGGCAGGCAGCGCAGTGCTTCCATTAACTGCGTGAGCAGCGGACTGGTTTGCATCAGAATGGCATCTTAAAGCCCGGCGGCAGTTGCATACCGCTGGAAACAGAGGCCATTTTCTCTTTCTGGGTTTCGTCGATACGGCGAGCGGCATCGTTAAACGCGGCTGCAACCAGATCTTCCAGCATCTCTTTGTCGTCTTCGAGCAGGCTCGGGTCGATTTCAACGCGACGGCAGTTATGCGCACCGTTGATGGTCACCTTGACCAGACCGGCACCGGATTCACCCGTGACTTCCAGCTGAGCGATCTCTTCCTGCATCTTCTGCATTTTTTCCTGCATCTGCTGAGCCTGCTTCATCAGGCCACCCAGACCGCCTTTTCCACCAAACATAGGCTTCTCTCTTCTTTCACGTTAAGGATTACAACCGTAAGTCAGACTCACGATCAAATGGGGCGAATACTCTCTTCATCCAGATCGGCGTCGAAGAACCGGCGCAGGGTCTGGATGTTGTTATCCGCAATTATCGCCTCGCGCGCCTGCGCGAGCTTCTCTTCATATATGGCCTGACGCCACTCGAGCGGCGTTTTCACCGCCGGATTATCATCTTCAATGATAGTCAATTCAACCGGTACACCCTGTAATGCGGTAAGCGCCTCGGCCAGCGCCTTTTGCGCGCCAGGGGAGTTGAGGTGCCGCTGGCCAGGGCGCAGGTGCAGACGCACCTGATTACCGTCCTGCTCTTTCCAGGCGTTCAGTGCGACCTGCTCCACCAGCTTCGGCAGTTGCAGTTTGCTGACCTCGGCGGCCCAGGCGTCGCGCTCGATGGACTCTTCCGCGAGCTTCGCGGACAGCTCCGGCGTTTTTTCATGCTCCAGCGCCTTTTTCAGCGCTTTTGGCGTGGCGACTACTTCCTTGACCGTTTCAACAACGGTAGTCGCCTTCCAGCGGTATGCCTCTTCTTTCGCCGGGGCTTTTTGCTCGAGCGCGGACGGTGCCGGACGCGACTGCACGCGCTCCGTTACCGAGGCCAGTCGTTCAAGCGCGGCGTTGTTCACCGGCCGCGCTCTTGCAGGCGCTGCCGGTTCACTCTTTTTTGGTTTGGTTGCTCCCTGCGCACGTTGCAACTGGCTTCGTGCGGCAAGCACCGAACTGGTGGCATCCGACAGCGGCACGTTTTGCGGCGGCGGCGATGCCGGTTGCGGTGGCACCTGCTGCGGTGACATTACCGCGGTCGGCGCAACCGGCGCAAAGGACTGCCGGGGCGTTTCCGGCTCCGGCAGTGGCTTGCGCGGATGGAAGGCCAGCGCGCGCAACAGCGTCATTTCAACGCCCATCCGGCGATCCGGTGCAAACGGCAGCTCTTTGCGGCCAATCAGCAGCGTCTGATAATAAAGCTGAACGTCAGCCGGCGGCACGGTGCGCGCAAGTTCACGCATCCGCTGTTCAATGGTCGCCATGTCCGCGCCAATGGCCGACGGAGACAGTTGCAGCATCGCCACGCGGTGCAGCAGGCTGAGCATCTCGACCAGCAGCGCTTCCCACTCAATGCCACGGGCAGCGGCGTCGTTGACGAGGGTCATTACCCGCTCACCGTTGGCGGCAATCATCGCTTCAATAAGCGACAGCGCCTGATCGTCATCCAGCGTACCGAGCATGGTGCTGACCGCGTCGGTGGAGAGTTGACCGTCACCGCTGGCAATTGCCTGGTCGGTCAGGCTCAGCGCATCGCGCAGGCTGCCGTCCGCGGCACGGGCCAGCAGTTGCAGCGCACGCGGCTCGTGGACAATGTTCTCTTCATCGAGGATATGCTCAAGCTGAGCGCGGATCTGCTCAACGTCGAGCGCCTTCAGATGGAATTGCAGGCAGCGCGAGAGGATCGTGACCGGCAGCTTTTGCGGATCGGTGGTCGCCAGCAGGAATTTGACATGCGCAGGCGGCTCTTCCAGCGTTTTCAGCAGGGCGTTGAAGCTGTGGCGCGACAGCATGTGCACTTCATCGATCAGATAGACCTTGAAGCGGCCACGCGCCGGGGCGTACTGCACGTTGTCGAGCAGATCGCGGGTGTCTTCCACTTTGGTGCGCGAGGCGGCGTCGATCTCAATCAGATCGACAAAACGCCCCTGCTCGATCTCACGACAGTTGTCGCACACGCCGCACGGGGTGGCGGTGATCCCGGTTTCGCAGTTCAGACCTTTTGCCAGCAGACGGGCAATAGAGGTTTTACCGACGCCGCGGGTGCCGGAAAAAAGATAGGCGTGATGGATGCGACCTAGCGACAAGCCGTTCGCCAGGGCCGTCAGCACATGTTCCTGACCGACAACGTCAGCAAAGGTTTGTGGTCGCCATTTACGGGCTAACACCTGATAACTCATGGGCAGGCTCTGCAACGCTGGAAGGTGAATTAATGGAGGGGAATGCTATCACAACCTCACCCATTGAGCGAGGTTGTGAGATACGGGATTAATGTCCCGGGAATGGCACCAGGCTGTAGCTGGTAATACCCTGTTTTTCCAGGCGCTGCTCGCCGCCGAGATCGAACAGGTTGATGATGAATGCCGCGTCGGTCACTTCCCCGCCCAGACGACGGATCAGCTTCACGGTCGCTTCGATGGTGCCGCCGGTTGCCAGCAGATCGTCCACCACCAGCACTTTGTCGCCTGGCTTGATGGCATCAACGTGAATTTCCAGCTGATCGGTGCCGTATTCCAGCTCATAGCTCTCAGCAATGGTTTCACGCGGCAGTTTGCGCGGCTTACGCACCGGCACAAAACCCACGCCCATCGCCAGCGCAACCGGTGCGCCAAACAGGAAGCCACGGGCTTCTGTACCTACTACTTTGGTGATCCCGGCGTTTTTATAACGCTCAACCAGCAGTTCAATGCTGAGGGCGTACGCTTTCGGGTCTTCCAGCAAGCTGGTGACATCGCGGAAAAGAATGCCAGGTTTTGGATAGTCCTGGATACTTTTGATGCTATTTTTCAGATATTCAAGCTGCTGTGCAGTTGCGGTCATCGGTTTGTGCCTAAATGAAACAGTGTTACTCACGGCGCGCGACGAGTCGGTCAAAGTAACAGTTGTTTAACCTTTGACCAGGCGCACCTGTGCTCGAAAACGGTCGAATTTACTGGCTGTGCGCCATAATTGCAACCGCCATGATGAGGCTTCAGTGCTTTTGTTGCTTTTCATCAACCACGGGGATCCGCCACATAAAGATTAGCAGGCAGACCAGGATCGCCAGCAGCAGAATGCGCACCCACATCATTTTCACCAGCCATAACGAGACGGCGAAGGTGATCAGGATGAAGGCGATGGCGCGCGGCTTGGCCCCGGGCGGCATGGCCCGGTGTTTTTGCCAGTGCCGCAGGTAGCCGCCAAACCACGAACGGTACAGAAGCCAGTGGTGAAAACGCGGCGACGAGCGGGCGAAGCACCAGGCGGCCAGCAGGATAAACGGGGTGGTCGGCAGCAAGGGTAAAACCACACCCAGTGTGCCCAGCACTACCGCGAGCCAGCCAATGATGATTAAAATAGTACGCTGCATAATGCGAATCGTTATCAAACTGAACGGCTACTTTACCACTGGAGAGCGCCTTGAAAACAGCACTGCTTCTTGAGAGGCTGCAAAATCAGCTGATCGCGCTGCGGGCGCAGGCCACGCCGCTGATGGGTCACGCCACGCTGAAACCACGCTTTGACCGGCAGCTCTTCCGCACCCGCAGCACCGTCATTCAGGATTATCTGGCTGAAGCGCAGACCAACCTCGACGAGCTTCGCCACGCGGTTGAGAGTGAACAGCGGGAACAGGTCGCGTGGCTTGCGGAGCATCTTACCGAGCAGATCACCGCCCTGCACCGGGAAATCGCCGCCTGGCCGTTACGAGTGTGGGACAGCGCCTCGCCGGGACTCGGTAAATGGCAGCGCAAGCGGCTGGAGAACCAGGAGTTTGAGCGCCGTCTGTTTGAGATGAAGCGTGAGCGCGAAGCCCGCCTGAACACCAGCGAAACGCTGGAAGAGCAGCAGTTATTAATGCGTGAAATCAGCGCGCTGGAAGGCCGCATCGTCCGCTGCCGTCAGGCGCTGGATGAGATTGAACGCGTTATTGAACGCCTGACCCGTTAACAGGAGCCACTGATGTCACTGGAAAATGCCCCCGACGAGGTCAAACTGGCCGTCGATTTAATTATGCTGCTGGAGAATCATGCGATCCCGGCGGAGACGGTGCTGAAAGCGCTGGAGATTGTGCGGCGGGATTTTGAGGGGAAACTTCCCCCTCACCCTGCCCTCTCCCCAGAGGGGAGAGGGAAATAGTTTAAGCGGGAGTAGGGTCGTCCCCCTTAACCTCGCGCTTCACTTCCGTATGCTCGTCACCTTTCTCGTTACGCAGGTGCACTTCAAGCTGGTTGAAGGCGATATTAATGTTGTTTTCACGACACAGACGGTCAATGGTGCGGTTCAGCTCATCGACGGTGTAGCTGCGATCGCGCAGTTCGCGTACGTACAGGCGCAGCTCATGATCCAGCGTGCTTGGCCCGAAGGTGGTGAAGAACACGTCAGGCGCAGGATCGTGCATCACTTTAGGATGTGATTTCGCGGCTTCCAGCAGGACCTCTTTCACTTTATCCAGATCTGAACCGTAGGCCACCCCGAGTCGGATCACCACGCGGGTAGTGGTATCCGAGAGCGACCAGTTGATCAGGCGCTCGGTGACAAAGGCTTTGTTCGGGATGATCACCTCTTTACGATCGAAGTCGGTTATGGTGGTCGCACGAATACGGATCTTGCTGACGGTCCCGGAGAAGGTGCCGATGGTGACGGTATCGCCGATACGCACCGGACGTTCGAACAGGATAATCAGGCCAGAGACAAAGTTACCGAAGATCTCCTGCAAGCCGAAGCCGAGACCCACCGACAACGCCGCCGCCAGCCACTGGAGTTTATCCCACGAGACGCCCAGCGAGCCGAATACCGTCATCGCCCCGACAATAATAATGACGTAGTTCAGGATGGTGGTAATGGCGTACGATGCCCCCTGACGCAGGTTCAGTCTCGACAGCACCAGCACTTCCAGCAGACCCGGAAGGTTGCGGATCAACGCCCAGGCAACCACTGACGACACCAGCGCAAAGAGCAGGCTACCCATGGTGACGCTTTTCATTACCGCAGCGCCCGCTTCGGTACCGTTGTATTGCCAGAGGGTGATACTGTCGAGGTAGGCGAAGACGGTAATTAAATCAGACCAGATGGCCCAGAACATCACCGCAAACAGGGCGATCATCACCAGCATGGTAATACGCATCGTTTGCTGGTTAACCTGCTCCAGGGCGATGGTCGGCTCTTCCTGCGGCTCTGCCCCTTCAGCCCCCTCTTTCACCTGATGCTGCCGACGGGCAACGGCACGACGATACGCAATGCGGCGCGCCGCTACGCTCAAACCACGCAGCACGGTCTGGAACAGCAGGTTCCACACAATCACCAGATAAACCGTTTCGATCCAGCGGCCTGACAGACGAAGCGTGGTATAGAAGTAACCCGTTGCCGTCAGCACCATCAGCGCCAGCGGAATGATCGCCAGCACCGTTACGGTAACCAGACGAAGATTGTGGGACTCTTTATCCCGCCAGCTGTCGCGGCACATCGGCCACATCAGGACGGCAATCAGCAGCAGGTTCAGCAGTATGACGATCTGGCCCAGTACGTCATCCATCAGATGCAGCGGCGAAAGCTCGGCCACAACGGACCAGAAGTGCAGCGGCAGCAGCGCGAGGCTGATGCGCACAATCTGGCGACGCCAGTGGCTGGTCAGCTGAGCTGGCATGTTGAAATGACGTACCGCTACGCCATCTTTTTCCAGCACTTTCCAGCACAGGCCAAACACCAACCAGAACAGCGCCAGCTTCTTGCTGAACGCCCACAGCAGATCGCTGATATTCAGCTGCATGGTCAACAGGATCAGGCCCACGGCGAGTATCAGCAGGCAGACCGGCAGAGCACGGATCAGATCGATCAGGATCGCTTTCGGGGTGTGCAGCTGGCTGTCGTTACGCAGTTGCCCCACTTCCGAGGCCAGCTTCGCCTGGTACTGTTTCAGCCATTTCAAACGCCAGCGAATTACGCCAGCGATGAGCAGCAAAGGCAGACCCGCCAGGAAGGCAATCATTACCGCAGGCCAGGCTTTCTCCCAGTTCACGGTAATTTTCATGCTTTTGATCTGGGATTTCAGCGTTTCCGGGAAAGATTTAAACCAGTCCCAGTCCATGGGTTTATTGCTGTTTACCCAGAAAATCTGCTGGGTCAGGATCTCCTGGAGGCTTTTAGAAACGCTCACCAGCTGCTGCTGGTTGATTTGCAGGTTAATCGCCATCATCAGCTGGTTGCCCAGCTGCTTGTTAAGCTGATCGAGCAGTTCGCGGCGCATGTCCACCACCTGCAACAGCGCGTCGTGAACCTCGGCGTTCACTTCACCTGAATGGCCCTCTTCCACTTTGGCAACGAAGGTATCGCTCTGGAATAGCGCATCGCGCTGCTGGTTGACGTCAAACTGTTCAAGACGCAAATCCGCAATGCGGTTGGTCATGTCTTCCAGCTCGTCGGCGGACGGCAGCGTCTGCTGTTGCTGGTAGAGAATGCGCGACAGCAGCAGGCTGCCCTTCAGGACGGCAATCTGCTCCTTGACGTTGCGCTCGGCCTGCAAAGCGCGATCCAGCCAGTTTTTGACCTTAATATTCTGCTGCACCAGCGCGCTGCCGTTTTCAGTCGCCTGAATCAGACGCTCGCTCAGTTGGTGGTTAATCTCCAGCTCCTGCTTCACCAGCGGGTTGGCCTGAATACGGGCCGTCTCGTCTGGCGAAACCGCTTCCTGCGCCGTTTTTTCAGTCAGCGTCAGGCGCTTGCTGTTCACCGCTTCCTGCAACAGCTGAAGCTGATGCTCAAGCCGGTTGATATTCGCGGTCACGTAGTCACGCTGTTTTTGCAGCGCATCCTGTAGCACCGTGTTGCCTTCCAGGCTCTTACGCTGCTGTTCAATCTCCGCGTTTAGCAGCGTCTGCTGGATATTCAGCAGCGTTTGCTGGGTGGGACGAAGCGCCCCTTCCCCCACGGTGACGCCATTCAGACGGTTACGTATCTGCTGTAGCTGCTGCGACGCCGAGTACATGGCGTTCTGCACGCGCTCAGGCTGGGTTTGCAGCGAAACCAGCTGGCTGTTGTAGGTTGAGAGATCGGACTGCGCCGTTTGCAGATCGTCCAGCAGCTGCGCCACGCGCGACTCAAGCTGGCGCAACGACAGCGTGGCAAGCGTTTTTCGGGTTTCATCGTCGTTATCGACGTCGCTGAGCGCATTCAGCGCCTCCGTAGCCTTACGCATGTTTTCCGGCGCCTGAGCGACCTTCTGCCGCAGCTGGGCCGTTTCGGCTTTGATGCGATCGATCTTGTCCAGCGTTTCCAGGGTTTCCGTCAGATCCTGCTGAACGAGTTTTTCCTGGGCGGAGAGATCTTTTTGCTTATTCAGGGTGTCGAGTTGCGACTGAACATCAGCACGCGTGGGAATGTCACTGCCGTTGTCTGCACGGGCCCAGGAAAGCGGCGCGGCTGCAAAGTAAAACAGCAGGATCAAAAACAGGGCCAGAACAGGATGTTGCGAGCGATTGATGTGCAGCATAGTTGTGAATGTGATGTGAGAAATGACCGGAAATAGTCGGGCATGAAGGATATCACGCCCGGCTGAAGCAGAATAGTACGACGGAAAGGGTCTACGATTTTTCCCATGCCCGATCAGGCAGAGCGCGGGCTAAGTTTACGTTGAAGGGTCGGACAGAGCTGGCACATCTCAAGAAAAATTTCGACGTAGCTGCGCGCCTCTGATCTGAGATCGAACGACTCCGGAGCAAAAAGCCAGTTTTCCATCAGGCCGGAAATATAGCTGCGCATCAGGATCGCCGCCCGGCGGGTGAGTAATGTGGCAGGAAGCATTTTGGCCTGCATGCACTCCGTGAGGACCTGTTCGATGCGATCGTAGCTTTCCAGACACAGGTCGCGCTGCGCCTGCTGAACCACCGCCATTTCACCAACGAACTCACATTTATGGAAGATGATTTCCATCATCAGACGACGACGCTCTTCAACAACCGTCGCTTCAAGGATATATACTAGAATTTCTCTTAACACTGAGAGTGGATCGTGAGGGAATTTTGCCCGATACTCACTCTCAAGATCGCTAATGCTGGACTCTGAAAGCTCCCAGATTTCACCAAACAGATCGGACTTGTCTTTGAAATGCCAGTAAATCGCTCCCCGCGTGACGCCCGCGGCCTGAGCAATCTGTGCCAGCGAGGTTGCCGAAACACCCTGCTGTGAGAACAAACGCATTGCCACATCCAGAATGTGTTGTCGGGTTTCCAGCGCTTGTTGTTTGGTTTTTCGTGCCATACGTTGATGAATTTACAGGAGTCAGATTTACATACATTTATGAATGTATGTACCATAGCATGACGATAATATAAACGCAGCAATGGGTTTTTAGACTCAGGACCCTTGATCAATTTGAAATCGGACACTCGAGGTTTACATATGAACAAAAACAGAGGGTTAACGCCTCTGGCGGTCGTTCTGATGCTCTCAGGCAGCTTAGCGCTTACAGGATGTGACGACAAAGAGGCTCAACAAGGAGCTCAGCAGGTGCCAGAAGTTGGCGTCGTGACGCTCAAATCCGAACCTCTCCAGATGACAACAGAACTACCGGGCCGCACCAGCGCCTATCGCATTGCGGAAGTGCGTCCGCAGGTAAGCGGTATTATCCTGAAACGTAACTTCACCGAAGGCGGTGATGTCAAGGCAGGAGAGTCTCTGTATCAGATTGATCCAGCAACCTACCAGGCGTCTTATGAGAGCGCTAAAGGCGATCTGGCGAAAGCAGAAGCGGCAGCCAAAATTTCGCAGCTGACGTTGAATCGTTACAAGAAGCTGCTCGGCACGCAGTACATCAGCCAACAGGATTATGATTCTGCCCTGGCCGATGCACAGCAAGCCAACGCAGCCGTTGTGGCGGCGAAAGCGGCGGTAGAAACCGCGCGTATTAACCTGGCCTACACCAAAGTGACCTCCCCTATCAGCGGTCGCATTGGTAAATCTGCCGTCACCGAAGGTGCACTGGTGCAGAACGGTCAAACCACCGCGCTGGCCACCGTGCAGCAGCTTGACCCGATCTACGTTGACGTCACCCAGTCCAGCAACGATTTCCTGCGTCTCAAACAGGAGCTGGCTAACGGCACCCTGAAACAGGAAAACGGTAAAGCCAAAGTGGAACTGGTTACCAACGACGGTATCAAGTTCTCACAGACCGGCACACTGGAATTTTCTGATGTGACCGTCGATCAGACCACCGGCTCTATCACCATCCGGGCCATTTTCCCGAATCCGGATAAAACCCTGCTGCCGGGGATGTTCGTACGCGCCCGTCTTGAGGAAGGGACTAACCCAAGCGCCATTCTGGTTCCTCAGCAAGGTGTGACCCGTACGCCACGCGGCGATGCGAGCGCGCTGGTTGTGGGTGCCGATAACAAAGTCGAAACCCGCAATATCACTGCGACGCAGGCGATTGGCGACAAGTGGCTGGTAACGGAAGGTCTGAAAGATGGCGATCGCGTGATTATTACTGGTTTGCAAAAAGTTCGTCCTGGCGCGCAGGTCAAAGCTCAGGAAGTGAAATCTGACGACAAACAACAAGCGTCGGCCGCTGGCCAGTCAGAACAAACCAAGTCTTAACTTAAACAGGAGCCGTTAAGACATGCCTAATTTCTTTATCGATCGCCCCATATTTGCGTGGGTGATCGCCATAATCATCATGCTGGCCGGGGGACTTGCGATCCTGAAGCTGCCTGTCGCGCAATATCCAACGATTGCGCCGCCAGCAGTGACGATCTCCGCAACTTACCCGGGCGCTGATGCCAAAACGGTGCAGGATACCGTTACGCAGGTTATCGAACAGAACATGAACGGTATCGATAACCTGATGTACATGTCCTCAAACAGTGACTCAACCGGTACGGTTCAGATCACCCTGACCTTTGAATCCGGTACGGATGCGGACATTGCACAGGTTCAGGTGCAGAACAAATTGCAGCTGGCGATGCCTCTGCTGCCGCAGGAAGTACAACAGCAGGGCGTGAGCGTCGAGAAATCGTCCAGTAGCTTCCTGATGGTTGTCGGCGTGATCAACACCAACGGCACCATGACGCAGGAGGATATTTCCGACTACGTGGGCGCCAACATGAAGGACGCCATCAGCCGTACGTCTGGTGTGGGTGACGTTCAGCTGTTCGGTTCCCAGTACGCGATGCGTATCTGGATGGATCCGAATAAACTGAACAACTTCCAGCTGACGCCGGTTGACGTGATCAGCGCAATTAAAGCGCAGAACGCCCAGGTTGCCGCCGGTCAGTTGGGTGGTACACCGCCAGTGAAAGGCCAGCAGCTTAACGCGTCGATCATCGCGCAAACGCGTCTGACCTCCGCCGATGAGTTCAGCAAAATTCTGCTGAAGGTGAATCAGGACGGTTCGCAGGTTCGCCTGCGTGACGTGGCGAAGGTTGAGCTGGGCGGCGAGAACTACGACATCATTGCGAAGTTCAACGGCAAACCGGCTTCCGGTCTGGGTATCAAACTGGCGACCGGCGCGAACGCCCTGGACACCGCGACGGCTATCCGTGCAGAACTGAAGAAGATGGAACCGTTCTTCCCGTCAGGTCTGAAAATCGTTTATCCGTATGACACCACGCCGTTCGTTAAAATTTCGATTCACGAAGTGGTGAAAACCCTGGTTGAGGCGATCATTCTCGTCTTCCTGGTGATGTACCTGTTCCTGCAAAACTTCCGCGCAACGCTGATCCCAACCATCGCCGTGCCGGTTGTACTGCTCGGGACCTTCGCGGTGCTGGCGATATTTGGCTACTCGATAAACACCCTGACAATGTTCGGGATGGTGCTCGCCATCGGCCTGCTGGTGGATGACGCCATCGTGGTGGTCGAAAACGTCGAGCGTGTCATGGCGGAAGAAGGCCTGCCGCCGAAGGAAGCAACCCGTAAATCTATGGGCCAGATCCAGGGCGCGCTGGTCGGTATCGCGATGGTACTGTCTGCGGTATTTATCCCGATGGCCTTCTTCGGCGGCTCTACCGGTGCGATTTACCGTCAGTTTTCCATCACCATTGTTTCGGCGATGGCGCTGTCGGTACTGGTTGCACTGATCCTGACGCCAGCCCTGTGCGCGACGATGCTGAAGCCGATTCAGAAAGGCGGTCACGGCGAGCATAAAGGGTTCTTCGGCTGGTTCAACCGCATGTTTGATAAGAGCACGCACCACTACACCGACAGCGTGGGTAACATCCTGCGCAGCACCGGTCGTTACCTGCTGCTCTATATCATCATCGTGGTGGGGATGGCTTTCCTGTTCGTTCGTCTGCCAAGCTCGTTCCTGCCCGATGAAGACCAGGGCGTGTTCCTGAGTATGGCGCAGCTCCCGGCCGGTGCGACGCAAGAGCGTACGCAGAAAGTGCTGGATGAGATGACCGACTACTTCCTGACCAAAGAGAAAGACAACGTCGAATCCGTGTTTGCGGTTAACGGCTTTGGCTTCGCGGGTCGTGGTCAGAACACTGGTATCGCCTTCGTTTCTCTGAAAGACTGGTCTGAACGTCCGGGCGCAGAGAACAAGGTAGAAGCCATTACCGGTCGCGCGATGGGCACCTTCTCACAGATTAAAGATGCGATGGTCTTCGCCTTTAACCTGCCAGCGATTGTTGAACTGGGTACGGCGACCGGCTTCGACTTCCAGCTGATTGACCAGGGCGGTCTGGGCCACGAAAAACTGACTCAGGCGCGTAACCAGCTGTTTGGCGAGGTGGCAAAACACCCTGACCTGCTGGTGGGCGTACGTCCTAACGGTCTGGAAGATACGCCGCAGTACAAGATCGATATCGACCAGGAAAAAGCGCAGGCGCTGGGTGTGTCCATCAGCGACATTAATACCACGCTGGGTGCAGCCTGGGGTGGCAGCTACGTCAACGACTTCATCGACCGTGGTCGCGTGAAGAAAGTGTACGTGATGTCCGAAGCGCAATACCGCATGCTGCCGAACGATATCAACAACTGGTACGTTCGCGGCAGCAATGGTCAGATGGTGCCGTTCTCCGCCTTCTCAACCTCGCGCTGGGAATATGGTTCGCCGCGTCTGGAGCGTTATAACGGCTTGCCATCGATGGAAATCCTCGGTCAGGCAGCGCCGGGCCGAAGCACCGGTGAAGCCATGAACCTGATGGAAGAACTGGCCAGCAAACTGCCTGCGGGTATCGGCTACGACTGGACCGGCATGTCCTATCAGGAACGTCTGTCGGGTAACCAGGCCCCTGCCCTGTACGCCATTTCCCTGATTGTGGTGTTCCTGTGTCTGGCGGCATTGTATGAGAGCTGGTCGATTCCGTTCTCCGTTATGCTGGTGGTTCCGCTGGGGGTTATCGGTGCGCTGCTTGCCGCAACGTTCCGTGGGCTGACCAACGACGTTTACTTCCAGGTAGGCCTGCTGACAACCATTGGCTTGTCGGCGAAGAACGCGATACTTATCGTCGAATTCGCCAAAGATCTGATGGAGAAAGAAGGAAAAGGCCTGATTGAAGCAACGCTGGAAGCGGTTCGTATGCGTTTGCGTCCAATCCTGATGACGTCCCTGGCGTTTATCCTTGGCGTTATGCCGCTGGTGATCAGTTCAGGTGCGGGCTCCGGCGCACAGAACGCCGTAGGTACGGGTGTAATGGGTGGTATGGTCACGGCGACCGTTCTCGCCATCTTCTTTGTGCCGGTGTTCTTCGTGGTGGTTCGTCGCCGCTTCAGCCGCAAAAATGAAGATGTTGAGCACAATCATTCGGTAGAACATCACTGATACCGGTTTCACATGATAAAAAGGCCGCATTTGCGGCCTTTTTCATTTTCAGAAAAAATCATAAAATAGACCTATTGCCTTTCTATTTATTTTTTCTTTTTAATCACGCCTGGCATAATAGGCCGATAACTTACACCAGGAACTCAGCATTCTTTTATTATCATTTCGTGACGTAAATTATTCGGACTATTCCTAAGCAATGGAAAATATCTGAAGATATCTGGTTTCGGACTTCACATGAAACTTTGCGCTAACTCAATGAATTCTAAGGAACCGATAAAAATCGTCTTTTTTATTGATTAACGCGGTCGCGGCAAAAGGTAGATTTGCGTAAAGGCTCGAACAGTAACGATTTAATTGTAATTTTTCGTAATAGCGCGGTGAAATCTTGATCAGAGTGGCTTATAGTTAGAGTTATCAGGAACACAGCTCCCGTGTGGCTAAGCAAGTTGTATCCATCCCGACATGATGTTCGGTGAGTAAAAAATCACTCAGAAGGGGATGCGCTATGGACGAGTACTCGCCAAAAAGGCATGATATCGCGCAGTTGAAATTTCTCTGCGAATCCTTGTACCATGACTGCCTTGCCAATCTTGAAGAAAGTAACCATGGCTGGGTGAACGATCCAACGTCTGCTATCAATTTACAGCTCAACGAGCTGATCGAGCATATCGCCACCTTCGCACTTAATTATAAAATTAAGTACAATGAAGATAATAAGTTGATAGAGCAAATTGATGAATACCTGGACGACACCTTTATGTTGTTCAGCAGCTACGGCATTAACGCACAGGATTTGCAGAAATGGCGTAAATCAGGAAACCGTCTATTTCGCTGCTTCACTAATGTCAGCAGAGCTAATCCGGTTAGTCTTTCCTGTTAAAATTATTACAATTACTAAGGTGAATTTATGTCTGATAAACCATTAACAAAAGTCGATTATTTGATGCGCCTGCGACGCTGCCAGTCAATTGACACCCTCGAACGTGTTATTGAGAAAAATAAATACGAGCTGTCTGATAATGAACTGGCGGTATTTTATTCAGCTGCCGACCATCGTCTGGCTGAACTGACCATGAATAAACTGTATGACAAGATCCCCTCTTCGGTATGGAAATTTGTTCGTTAATCATTGAAGAGAGACTGTAAAGGCACTACGCCCGTTGTTAAGCTGAATTTACCTTTCGAATTACGCTTCAAGTGCAAACGCCAGGTTCCCGTATAAAACGTATTTATGCGCAAGAATGTTGTGACTCCCGTCACAGCCACTTTTAGGGAACGTTCCCTTTCTGGTTAATCCTCTTTACGCTACGTAAAACGATTCCAGAGAGGTTCCCATGAGTGAAGAAAAACAGAAGATGATTGCAGGTGAATATTACCGCCCTGGCGATGACACGCTGAGGGCTGACCGTTTACGCGCGCGTCATCTTGTTCATCGCTATAACCATACCGCCCCCGATGAGAAGGCCGAACGTCGCGCCTTATTAGCTGACCTGCTGGGTCAAAGCGAAGGCGCCTATATAGAGCCGAGCTTCCGCTGCGACTACGGGTATAACATCTATCTGGGTAAAAATTTTTACGCCAACTTTGACTGCGTCATGCTGGACGTCTGCCCTGTCCGCATTGGCGATAACTGTATGCTTGCGCCTGGAGTGCACATTTATACGGCCACGCATCCTCTGGATGCGACCGAACGTAACAGCGGGCTGGAGTACGGTAAACCGGTCACCATTGGTGATAATGTCTGGATCGGCGGACGTGCAGTCATTAACCCGGGCGTCACCATTGGCGATAATGCGGTTATCGCTTCCGGCGCGGTAGTGACCAAAGACGTACCGGCCAATGCTGTCGTGGGCGGCAATCCGGCGAAAATCATTAAAATGCTGTAAGCGCATCCTGAGTAACTGTTATGCTTTTTCCTGGCATAACTGTTACTTTCATCGCCTAAACCCCTCTCATAAAATAGGCAGATCACCTGTATTTTCAACAATCATAAAGGCAAAAAATGACAGAGATACAGCGCCTGCTTACCGCCACCATCGACGATCTCAATACCCGCGAAAAGCGCGACAATCGCCCGCGCTTTAGCATCAGCTTTATTCGCAAACACCCCGGGTTGTTCGTCGCCATGTACGCCGCCTGGCTGGCAACGCTTATCGTCATGCTGAAGTCTGAAACGCTGGTCGATTCCGTCTGGCTGCTGGTTGTGCTGTTCGTGGTGTTTAACGCGTTTTTCTTTTTCGACGTCAATCCACGTTACCGGTATGAAGATATCGACGTACTCGATTTCCGCGTGTGCTACAACGGGGAGTGGTACAACACGCGTTACGTGCCGAAAGAGCTGATCGACAGCATCCTGCACTCGCCGGCCGTCGAAGCCGGGCAAAAAGAGAAGTTGCAGAAAATGGTCACCACCAAGGGCCAGCTCTCTTTTTATGATGTCTTTACCCTTTCCCGCTCCACTGCTGCGTAATGAGCGCCTGAAGACGTCGGATACCCGGCGCAAACTGCGAAGCAGAGGTATTGCCGTAACCTAAAACCAGACCGGTTTGTCCCTGCTTCGTCTCAAGGTAATATCCGCTCAGCGCAGCGGGTGCCAGCTGAAACGCTCTTGCCTGCTCCACCAGCCGCTGGTCGTCGATACCGTCAATCGCCAGCGTCAGGTGCATTCCCCCTTCCCCGGCAAGAACACGGTACGGCGTATGAAGCTCTGCGCTCAGCACCTCCCTCAGCTGGCGGTAACGCTTACGGTAAAGGCGGCGCATGGCGGCAAGATGTCGTGCATAGTGGCCTTCCTCAATAAACAGCGCCAGGGTGCGCTGTTCAGCGCGATGCCCGCCGCGCAGCAGCGAGCCGATGGCAGGACGCGCCGCCTTCGCCAGCGCTGGCGGTAACACCATGAACCCCATCCGGAGCGACGGAAACAGCGTTTTGCTGAACGTCCCCAGATACACAACGGGCGCATTGTTGAGCATGCCCAGCATCGCCGGGACGGGCTCACCGGTATAACGAAATTCGCTGTCGTAATCGTCCTCAATGATCCACGCGCTGTGCTGCCGGGCCAGTTCCAGCAGCGCCAGACGCCGCCGCGCGCTGAGCACGCTTCCGTAAGGGAACTGATGCGATGGCGAAGTAAAAATCAGCGTGGGTGAAGGCGCAGACAGCCCTTCCCAGCACATCCCCTCGTCATCCACCGGTATGCCGGTCATCGCCAGGCCGGTTTTGACAAAAGCGCTTTTGGCGCCGCTATAGCCGGGATTTTCCACCCAGGCGACATCCCCCGGCTCGCTTAACAGCATCGTGCACAGATTGACGCCCTCCAGCGCCCCTTCGGTTATCACTATCTGGCTGGCGTCACAGTCAATGCCGCGGGAGAGCGCAAGATGGCGGGCAATGGCGGCCCGCAGCGTCGGCTCACCGGCCGGGTCGCCATATCCTAACAGGGCGCTACCCTCCTCGCGCAGGACGCGATCGTACAACCGCCGCCACAGCGGCAAGGGGAAATAGTTGATGGCAGGCGTTCCCGGCGTAAACGCCATCACCGGAGTGTCGCGCGGCACAGGCGCGGGCAGCAGGGCGACACGTTTTGTCAGCCTGACGTCCGGGTCCGGTAATGTCCGGGCAATCGTCCGAGGAGCGAATTGCCCCACCCGCGTGCCCTGGCGGCTACGCAGCAAATAACCTTCGAGCGTGAGCTGGTCCAGCGCCGCGTTGACGGTATTTCGGGACACAGAGATCTGCTGCGCCAGCGTTCGTGAGCCGGGCAAATGGCTGCCGGACCGCAGCCTCCCGCAAAGCAAGATAGAGCGCACGCTGGAGCGTCTCTTCCCCACGTTTTTTCAGCGCAGCATGGAGCAAGGTGTATAGCTCATCACCCGGTATATTCATCTTTCCTCCTCGTGGTACCAGAAAAACATAGCCTGGTGGTTCTTTTTAAGGAACCAGCAATTCATTAATCTGGAGATCTTCTTAACGTCATGGGAATAAAGATGAATACATTCAATGAGTTTGGACAACCTGTAGGGGAAAGCCTTATCGACTGGCAGCCTCGGCCGCACCCGTCCCGGGTGGTCCTTCAGGGTCACTATTGTCGGCTTGAGCCGCTGCGCGTGGAGCATGCCCACGCGTTGTTCTCTGCGTATTCCCTGGCCGGAGATACCCGAAGCTGGACGTGGCTGCTGCGTGAACCCGATGCCACCGCAGAGGAGTTTGCCGAATGGGTGGCGAGCGTGAGCGAATTAGCCGATCCCATCCACTTTACCGTTATCGATAACCAGACCCAGTCTCCTGTCGGGACGCTGTCCCTGATGCGGATCGATCCTAAAAACGGCGTTGTGGAAGTGGGACATGTTCACTTCTCGTCACTGTTAAGCCGCACGCCCATGTCGACAGAAGCGCAGTATCTGCTGATGCGGTACGTGTTCGATACCCTGGGCTACCGGCGTTATGAGTGGAAGTGCAACAGCCTGAACGAACCCTCCCGCAAAGCGGCCCTGCGTCTGGGCTTTCAGTTTGAAGGGCGTTTTCGCCAGGCGCTGGTCATAAAAGGCCGAAACCGGGACACCGACTGGTTTTCAATTCTCGACAAAGAGTGGCCAGCGCTGGCGAGCGCGTTTGAAAGCTGGCTTGCCACCGACAATTTTACCGCCGATGGCAAACAGAAAAGATCCCTGGAAAGCTGGCGAGAAACGCGCGTCTAGCGTCTTTTTTTACGCCCCTGCACCGCCTTAAAGCGCGGGTTAGATTTGCAAATCACGTATAAGCGTCCCTTGCGTTTGACTATCTGGCAATCCGGGTGACGCTGTTTTGCACTGCGCAATGAGTTCAGCACCTGCATGATTAGCCTCGCTTCGCATCAAGAAAGCCGCCAAAACGCTTGCGGAAGCGCGCCGCGCTGCCATCCGTCGAGAAGGTCTTCTGCTTCCCGGTATAAAACGGATGTGATTTAGAGGAGACATCAAGGGTAACGTAGGGATACGTTTTTCCCTCAAGCTCAATTTCACGGTCTGTCTTAATCGTTGAGCCAACTTTAAAGTATTCATTCGCCGTGGTGTCGTGAAACACAACGGTGCGATAGGTTGGATGGATATTCGGTTTCATCTCTGGCCTTCATGTATTGTTATAACATAACAAAATACTATCTGAGCTTTGCTGCAAAAACAACCCCTGTGACGCTCAGCCTGTTTTTGAAAGGTTTATTCAGGTACCTGCCTGAGACTGTTGCATGCTATAACTATATCATTTAGCGATAAAAAACTTTTTCCTCTGGCGCGCAAACTCCAGGCCCGAGGCGGGCATATGGGAAGGATAAAGCAGCATGCGAACCCGACATCTGGTCAGCCTGGTGACAGGCGTACTGATTTTCTCTGTGCTGGTCCCTGTGTGCCTCAGTATCTGGCTGGCGCATCGTCAGGCTGAGGAGAAATTTGTGGAAGCGCTGGACAGCTATGCCTCGCGCGTCCTGATCCGTACCGACAGAGTCGTTGCGCAGGCAAAACAGGCGCTCACGCACCTACAGACATTCCACGCCCCGCCCTGCACTCCCCCGCATTTACGCGAAATGCGCCGGGTCGCGTTCTCATGGCGCTATATCCAGGAAGTGATGTATATCGATAGCCTGAAACCGCTCTGCTCATCCCTGGAACAATCCAGTAATACGGCGATCTTGCCGCCCCCGATGCGGATCACCGCAGACGGGTTTAGCGCGTGGCTCACCTCGCAAAACGACCTTGGCATTGATCGTTATATGGCCGTTCTGGGGAAAGGACATTATCTGGTGATGGTTGATCCGGCCTCGCTTGTGGATGTTGTTCCTTTCGGTGATATTTCGATGGATGCCGCCCTGGTGGGCAGCGAAACCCATCGGATATTTGCCAGAAGCAATATTGTCGACCCGTATATTCTTTCTGTCGTTAAGGAGCAGCAGGACGTTACGCGCGTGCAATACAACGGCTCGATGTACGTATTGAAGCCTGTACCCGAACTGGGGTTTACGGTGATCGCGTGGGCGTCGTTAAAACCGCTGGCGGAATCCTGGCACCAGCAGCTGATCGTCTGGCTACCGGCTGGCATCTTGCTAAGCCTGGTTGCTGCCCTTATTGTCCTGCGCATCCTCCGCCGTTTGCTGTCCCCGCGTCACCGCCTGATCGACGCGATCAACAACCGGGAGATCGAGGTTCACTACCAGCCCATCGTGGCGCTGTGTAGTGGAAAACTGGTGGGTGCTGAAGCGCTGATGCGCTGGCCGCAGCCGGATGGCAGTAACCTGTCGCCTAATCTCTTTGTTCCGCTGGCTGAGCAGACGGGGCTTATTTCAAAGCTCACGCAGCTGGTGGTGAATGAGGTGTTTGAGGATCTAGGCGCCTGGCTGCACCATCACCCGGAACTGCACATTTCTGTCAACCTTGCGCCATCGGATTTAACGTCCCCCGAGCTGCCTCGCCAGTTGAGCCAGTTGCTCAATAAATGGGGCGTCCACCCGCGCCAGATCGCCCTTGAATTGACCGAGCGCGGCTTTGCCGATCCCGCCCTCAGCGTGCCTGCCATCGCTGCGTTTCGCCGCGCCGGACACGCTATCTACATTGATGATTTTGGCACGGGTTACTCCAGCCTGAGCTATTTGCAGGATCTGGATGTCGATACCCTGAAGATCGATAAATCCTTTGTGGATGCGCTGGAGTACAAGAACGTGACTCCCCACATCATCGAAATGGCCAAATCGCTTAAACTGGCGATGGTCGCAGAAGGCATTGAAACTGAAGGGCAGATCGAATGGTTGCATCGCCACGGCGTGCAGTACGGCCAGGGCTGGTATTTCAGCAAGGCGCTGCCTAAAGAGGATTTCATTCTCTGGGCCGGGCACAACCTGGAGAAGCACCTTACTTAAGGTACGATTTGATCACCTGCATCACGACCCCGAGATCGGCTTCGCGCTGCGCTTCCTCTGGCTCTTTCACCACGTGATCGGTTAAATGTCCCTCAATCACTTGCATCATCATGCCGTTTACCGCGCCCCTGATCGCCGCCAGCTGCTGTAACACCTCGGCGCATTCATGATCGCTGTTGAGCATTTTTTCCAGCGCAGCGCTCTGCCCCTGAATTTTTTTCAAACGGGTCAATAACTTCTTTTTATCACGAACCGTGTGTGACATCGCTTAGCTCCTCTTTGGTGGCGTAAAAAGCATATCACGCTCTACTCCCCCTGGGTATTTTTCTACTGGGGGGTAGTATTATACTACTGGGGGGGGGTAGTATTCGCGACATGTTTTCCACCCCGGAATGTTCCATGAACGATTTTTCTTCTCTTCTTCAGCAGGGCAACGCCTGGCTGTTTGTTCCCAGCGCCATCCTGCTTGGCGCGCTCCACGGCCTCGAGCCAGGCCATTCAAAAACAATGATGGCGGCTTTCATCGTGGCGATCCGCGGTACGCTCAAACAGGCTGTGTTGCTTGGGTTGTCCGCAACGCTGTCTCATACGGCGGTCGTCTGGATCATTGCGATGGCGGGATTATGGTTTGGTCGGGGATGGGATGCAGATACGTCTGAGCCCTGGTTTCAGTTGATTTCCGGGGTTCTGATCGTGTTGATCGCCCTGTGGATGGCGTGGCGAACCTGGCATGAGAGCCAACCGCATTACCACCATGATGATCATCATCACCATCATGATCATCACGACCACGCGCATCATCACGACCACACGTCTCCTCTGGTTGAAGAGGAGTGGCAGGATGCCCACCAGCGCGCACACGCCCAGGACATTAACCGACGCTTCAACGGTAAAGAGGTCACCACCGGGCAAATCGCGCTATTCGGCCTGACCGGTGGGCTTATCCCCTGTCCGGCCTCCATTACGGTGCTGCTGATCTGCCTGCAACTGAAACATTTCGCGCTCGGCGCCACGCTGGTGTTCAGTTTCAGTATCGGACTGGCGCTCACTCTCGTCGCCTCTGGCGCAATTGCCGCATTAAGCTTGAAACATGCGGCGAAGCGCTGGCCCGGCTTTAGCGCCTTTTCGCGCAAGGCGCCGTGGATCTCAGCGGCACTGATCGCGGTAGTCGGGATTTATATGAGCATTCACGGCGCAAGCGGGATCCTGAGATAAGCATTGCGGCCACGGCAGTGGCCGCACGTGTCGGCTCAGCCGTTCTGCTGCCAGCTAAACGTGTAGCGCAGCCGGCGGTTTTGCAGAATGAAGGCCGGGGCTACGCTCGGGCTCCATGAGTCGTCCCCCCCTACGCCCATGTGAAACGCATCAAGATTCAACCAGCAGCCAGCCTCTTCCCGCAGCAAATGCTGATGCGTTGTCTCATGCAGCTGCCGCTGGCTATAACGGCTCAGGGAGAAATGGAACTGTCCCTGCAACTGATGGGAGCCAAACGTCAGCTCGCGGGTGTCGCAGCGCAAACCGTTCTCCGTCGGGAAGATATACGGCGTCTGCATCTCTTCCAGCGGTAACGCCCAGCGCCCCTGCTGCGCCGCCAGTTTTCTGTCCGGATAGTTCTCCAGCGGGCCTAGCCCCAGCCAGCGCACCGTTTCCGGGATATCCGCCAGCATAACGCTCAGGCCCACGCGAGCGGGCTCCGGAATGTCAGACGCCACCGTCACCTGCACATCACCGTGCAGCACCCCGTGGTCATCAATCCGCCAGAGCTTGCAGCTGATAAACAGCGCTTTACCCTGATGCTCCCAGACGTGCTGCGTGGTCACCACCACCTCACGGGCATGCTGCTCCGCTTCACACTGGAGGAGGCGCGCGGACATCCCATACATCCCTGCCGCTTTCCAGCGTTCCACCCACGCGTTCGGATCGATGCGGGTCGCCTCGCTGACACCAATGTCATTGTCCAGCGGCGCGCGGGTGAAGTTATCCGTTAGCGGGGAACGGAGCGTTTCAGCGCCCTCGTTCCACCACTGGGTCAGGTTTCCGGTGAGACGGCTAAACTGCCAGCGCTGCTGCTGATGAGTAATGTCCAGCGCTTCGTCCTGCACCGTTAGCTGCGGAGGGGTTCCGCCTGCTTTCGGTGGCGCAAGGTACAGCGGAGCCGGGAGCGGCCACTGATCCCAGGCACAACGGTGGCCGGGCGGCGACCACGGCGTGGCCTGCGGCTGAACGATCTCCACGTTGAGCCAGACCTCGCCCGGCTCAGCGTCAAGCTCAGGCAGCGGGATCTCAACGCGCTGCGTCTCCTGAGGCGCAACAGAAAGGGGTGTTTCGCCGGAAGCCAATACCGCACCGTCACGCGCCACTGACCATCGCAGATGCTCGTTGTCAGTATGACGGAACAGATAATCGCTCTGGATATCGACGACCAGCGGAACGGTGCTCACCAGCGTAAAGGTAAAGAACTGCTGGGCACGCTGCGCCTCGTAAAGGGCGGGGTGCGGAGTGCGATCGGGAAACACCAGCCCGTTGAGGCAGAACTGACGGTCGTTGGGCTTATCGCCAAAATCGCCGCCGTAGGCCCAGTATGCCGTGCCGTCTTCCGCTTTTTTCGTCAGCGCCTGATCGACCCAGTCCCAGACAAACCCGCCCTGCAACCGGGGATGGCTGCGGAATGCCTGCCAGTAGCTGGCAAAGCCGCCAAAGCTGTTGCCCATCGCGTGGGCATACTCGCACAGGATCAGCGGACGGGTTTCGTCCGGCATGCCGATCCACTTTTTAATCGACCACTTTGGCACCGCCGGGAACGGCTGATCCTGATCGACGCGGGCATACATCGGGCAGACAATATCGGTAGCGGCCGTACTGGCGCCACCGCCTTCGTACTGCACCGGCCGCGTGGGATCGGCGGTTTTCAGCCAGCGGTACAGCGCATCGTGATTCGCCCCATGCCCGGACTCATTCCCCAGGGACCAGATGATGATGGACGGATGATTCCGGTCCCGCTGCACCATACGCGTTACGCGTTCGCTCATGGCAGGCAACCAGCGCGGATCGTCCGCCAGGCGGCTCATCGGCACCATGCCGTGGGTTTCAATATTCGCCTCATCGACCACGTACAGGCCGTAGCGATCGCAAAGCGTGTACCACAGAGGATGGTTCGGATAATGTGAGCAGCGCACGGCGTTGAAGTTATGCTGCTTCATCAATTCGATGTCGCGGCGCATGGTCGCCTCATCCATCACCTGCCCCTTCTCAGGATGATGTTCGTGACGGTTCACGCCGCGGATCAGCAGCGGTTTGCCGTTAAGCTTCAGCAGGCCGTTGCTGATTTCGACGCGTCTGAAACCGACATCGCAGGCTTCAGTCTCCAGCACGTTACCCTGCGCATCCCGAAGCGACATTGTCAGCCGATAGCATTCCGGTGTTTCAGCGCTCCACAGCACGGGAGCGTTCACGCGGATCGCCACCGTGAGCCGTTCTGCCCAACTGCCGCGTTCGTCCACGATGGCCGATCCGGGCTGCTGCGTGGTTTGCGCGCAGGCTTCGCCGTTACGCCACAGGGTAAACGCCACCTCGCATTCGGCGTAGCGTGAGCCTTCCAGCGCAACGTCAACCTGGAGTATCGCCCGATCGCATTCGGCATTCAGATCGGTCACGATCTGATAATCGGCAATTCGCGTTTCCGGCTTGTGCAGCAGCGAGACGTCACGGAAAATGCCGCTCATCCGCCACATGTCCTGATCTTCCAAGTAGCTTCCGTCGCACCAGCGTAACACCATCACCGCCAGACGGTTCTGCCCCGGTCGCAGCACCGCGCTGAGATCGAACTCCGCAGGCAGACGGCTGTCCTGCGAATAGCCCACCCACTGGCCGTTACACCACAGATGAAAAGCTGAATTCACCCCGTCAAAAATAATGCGGGTTTGCCCGCTGCACAGCCAGGCGTCATTCATCTCAAATGTGAGCGAGTAACAACCAGTTGGGTTTTCAGCCGGAACATACGGCGGGTTCACATTTATCGGATAGGTGACGTTGGTATAGATGGGAGTGTCAAATCCCTCCATCTGCCAGTTCGACGGCACGGGCATCCCAACGGCGTCAGCCAGATCGTCCGTTATCCATGCCTCGGGAACCTGCTCTGGCGCCGGGAAAAAGCTGAATCGCCAGACGCCGTTAAGCAGACGCTTGCTTAGCGAAAGTTTATCCTCGCGGGCGAAGGTTTCATCGCGCCAGCTATGAAAAGGCGCGTGTGTAGCCAGACGATTCCACTGCGTCACGCCCGGGTTTTCCCAGTCACGACGCGCCAGAAGTGCGCTGAGGGTCAGCGGCAATGTAGAAGACATATCAACCTCTTTGCGAAGCGCTCACAATTTCAGCCAACATGCCCTAGTAAACGGTGGCGGTAAAGACTTTGATCGTCACCAGGCGAGCACGATCACAAAAGTGCTAGCTGCGCGCCAGTTTCTCCGCCAGCAGCGCCAGCGTTCTGAGCTGTTGTGCCAGATCTTCACGATCGGCCTGCCGTGCGGCGCGCGGCGCGGTGGAATGACGCACGACCAACGTAACGGGAAGTTGTTCCTGCCAGCGTTCGTCGTGATGGTCAGGTGCCATCAGCCACTCCACGCTGCGCTCACCGGCCTCGCGGAACGCCTGCCGAACGGTGGTGAGCGGAGGTGAAAACCACGCGCTGTCAGCCGTATCATCAAACCCGACAACCGAGATCTGCCCCGGTACCGCAACGCCTTTTTCCGCACAGGCGCGTAAAACGCCAAGCGCCATCTGATCGTTAGCGACGAGGATCGCCTCCGGCAGCTGCGCGCCCGCCAGGAGCTGATGCCCTTTCTCATAGCCCGAGGCCGCGCTCCAGTCGCCCTGCGCCACCGCAAACGCCTCCACGCCGGCCCGGGCCAGCGTGGTTTTCCATCCCGCCAGACGAGCCCGGGCAGAGACAGAACTTTCCGGCCCGGCGAGCAGCGCAATTCGCTGGTGCCCCAGCGAAAGCAGATGCTCTGCCCCCAGGCCAGCGCCCTGTTCGGCATTGAAAACAAGGCTGTTAACCCGAGCTGTGGGGGAAACATCGAGAAAAAGAACCGGGGTCGGCGAGGCCATTTCCTGAAGCATTTCTGCCTGTGCATCTTCCAGCGGAACGTTCACCAGCAGCGCCTCCACGCGCTGCGCCAGTAATTCCTGCAAAGCAGCCTGACACTGCGCGGGTTGCTCCACCATGGAGATGAGTACGCTAGCCCCCTGCTCCACTGCCCGGGATTTTACAGCTGAGGCGATTTGCGACGGCGCATGCAGCGCCAGATCGCTGGTCATTAGCCCCAGCGTGCGGGTACGTTTCCCGGCCAGCTGCTGCGCGCCACGGTTAGGCACATAGTGTAGCGCCGCCATGGCCTGCCGGACCTTTTCCCGCGTACGGGCAGAAACGTGTTCTGCGTCGTTAATCACCCGGGAAACGGTCTGATAGGAAACGCCCGCCATGCGGGCAACGTCATAAAGAGTGATCGCTTTCATACATTCTGGCGTCGTAAAAAGAGAAGTCTCTATTCTGACACAGTTACGCCATCATAGCCTGTGAGCGCTTCGCAAAATTAAACAATCCGCTCCGGCCGCGCGGCTTTCTGAATGCGCGGTCCCTGACGAAACCACGGCAAACAGAGCTGGATCAGCGGGCCGATGGTTAATGCATACAGTACGGTTCCAACGCCAAACGCTCCCCCGAGGAGGTAGCCGACGATCAACACGGTCACCTCGATCGCGGTACGCACGCTGCGGATCGACCAGCCCAGCCGGGCATGTATGCCGGTCATCAGACCGTCGCGCGGGCCTGCGCCAAAACCCGCGCCGATATACATCCCGGTGGCAAGGGCGTTAACCACAATGCCGGAAACCAGCAGGGTGATGCGCACGGGCAGCGAGGTGAGCTCAGGGATCAGCGTCATTGACGCATCTGCCGCCAGACCAATACAAATCACATTACTGATAGTGCCCAGCCCCGGCAGCTGACGCAGCGGGATCCACAGCAGCAGCACCGCGGCCCCGGTTAAAATAATCACCGTGCCAATGCTCATCCCGGTCTGGATAGCGACGCCAAGGTGAAAGACATCCCACGGGTCGACACCCAGATCCGAACGAATAAACATCGCGGTTGAAAGCCCGTACAGGCCTAAACCGACATAAAGTTGTACCAGACGACGTACCATTTTCTCTTCTCCGAAGAACCAGGTTCCATCTTCGTTGAAAATGGCACTATGATTAATGTCCAGTTTTCAAATAGTGGACTGCATATGTCATCACGTCGTTTTGGAAGCCAGTCTCTGGTACGCCTGTTAGGGCACTGGCAGCAAGCCTCTTCCCGCACCCCGCTGTGGCGCCAGCTGGCTGACGCGTTACGCCTGTTAATTCTGGATGGCAGGCTGGCGCTAAACACACGCCTGCCCGGAGAGCGGGAACTGGCCGCCGCGCTGAGCGTAAGCCGCACCACCATCAGCAGCGCGCTGGCGCATCTGCGGGAGGAGGGTTATCTGGAGAGCCGTCACGGCAGCGGTTCGCGGGCGATCCTGCCAGACAGCCGCGCCGTGCCCACGCTTTCCACTGCCAGCGCGGCGCTGGATCTCTCAACCGCCGCGCTCAACGCGGGGCCAGAGATCCACCAGGCCTACGCCCACGCGCTAACGGCCATCACGCCGAATCTGGCGCTGACCGGGTACGATCAGCTTGGGCTTCCGGCGCTACGTGAAGCTATCGCCGCCCGCTACACCGCACGCGGTCTCCCCACCCGGGCAGACGAAGTGATGGTAGTGAACGGCGCCGTCAGCGGCTTTGCCCTGATCTTAAGAATGATGACTGGCCCCGGGGATCGCGTGGTGGTGGATCATCCCACTTACCCGCTGGCGATAGCCGCTATTCAGGGGGCACTATGCCGGCCCGTGGGCGTCTCGCTGCCTGAAACGGGCTGGGATACCGACGGTTTTGCCGCAACGCTTGCCCAGACCGCCCCGCGTCTGGCCTATCTGATGCCGGATTTTCATAATCCGACCGGGCGTTGCATGGATGCCGCGACGCGCCAGACCATAACCGACATCGCCGCGCAAACCCGCACCACGCTGGTGGTGGATGAAACCATGGTCGATCTCTGGTTCGATGCTCCCCCGCCGCCGCCGCTCGCCGCCTTTAACCCGGAGGCCACGGTGATGACGCTGGGTTCCGCAGGCAAAAGCTTCTGGGGTGGGCTGCGTCTCGGCTGGATCCGCGCCTCGTCACGCACTATCGCCACCCTCGCGCAGACGCGCGACACGCTGGATCTGGGCTCTCCGGTGCTGGAACAGCTGGCCACGCTGTGGCTTATCGAAAACAGTGAAACCTTCCTGCCTGCCCGGCGGCAAATGCTGGCAGAACGGCGCGACCGCTGCGGCCAGATGCTGCGGGAACATTTCCCCGAATGGCGGTTTCAGGAAGCGGAGGGAGGGCTTTCATATTGGATTGAGTTACCCGGCATGCTGGCGACGCAACTGGCGGCACGCGCCGAAACGACAGGCATCATTATGGGCACCGGCACGCGCTTTGGGCTTTCAGGCGCGTTTGACCGCTACCTGCGAATGCCCTTCTCACTCAGTCCGCCAGAACTTGAAGAGGCATTATTGCGGATCAAACCGCTGTGGCGTGCATTAAATAAAAGTGTAGCGCCAGTAAAACGGAGCCTGGTGTAAATTATTTGCCAGAAACAATAAAAACTGCTGACTGTAACGCATGCAGTCAGCAGTTTTCATGAAGAACAGCTTAATGTTGAGGAGGAATCGGGAAGCCTTTCAGCGAAATAATGAAATTATCCCCTTCTTTCTTTATTTTTGCACCGGTATCACACCAGTCAGACGCAATTCGAAAGAACTCATCACTTCCTACATTCCAGCCAAGACGAACATGTTTCACGTAGCCGGAACGTAACAGATTGCAGGCCTCGTTGTAGTCACTGGCAGTCGATAGTTGTTGTTTCATTTTCTCTTCTTCAGAAGTTTACGTAGTGCTTTGATTTCTTTAGGAGTAAATGGAGTTACGCTCTCTTCTTCCGTATGCTGATTATCAACATCCTCTTCCGATACTCCCGCCTCTTCTACTGCTTCAAATGCCAGCAGCAGCAGTTTCTCTGTGGTCACGCTTAAATTCTCATTATTGTCTTCCGCATAGTGGCGAAGTCTTTCTTTTAGCGCTTCATCAATTTTAACGTTTAAAACCGCAGTAACCATGATTGTCACATCCTTTCGGAACACGTGTTTAATTTAATACACGAAGATAAGTTTGTTATCCAGATATATATTTTTTAGCTTATGACAGAATAAAGGCATCCGAAAATAAAATGACAGTCTATTATTACAGGTTTATGACATTATTATTTCAGTTAAATGAAGACTGTATTACAGAAAATACAATAGACACATAATTTAGAAGGTTTATTCAGGGGAACGACTGGAGAGGAGCACAAATGGGTGGGGGCCCTGCCAGCTACATCCCGGCACCCACGTCGTCTGCCCTGGCTGCTTCCTTCCGGACCTGACCTGGTGAACAGAGTAGCGTTGCGGGAGAACCAACAGAGCCCCCATTGAGAGCGTTGATAACCAACGCGCTGGCGCATTATCCCTGTGGAGCACCTCAATTGCAAGCCGCTGGCAATCGGATGCTGGATTATTGCGCAAACTGCCCCGACAATCTTCTTTATCTTCGTATAACATTACCCTTCGCTGATTTCCCGCAGGAGAAACAATGGACGAACATGACACTTTCCCACAGCGAGTGTGGCAAATCGTGGCTTCGATTCCGGAAGGCTGTGTCACGACCTATGGGGAAGTCGCCCGGCTGGCGGGTTCTCCGCGTGCGGCGCGTCAGGTAGGCGGCGTCCTAAGGAGACTACCGGAAGGAAGCACGTTACCGTGGCACCGGGTCGTCAATCGCCATGGCGCCATTTCCCTCACCGGGCCGGACTTGCAGCGCCAGCGTCAGGCATTACTCTCAGAAGGGGTGCAGGTGTCCGGGGCAGGACAGATTGATATGCAGAAGTATCGCTGGGAGTACTGACGCCCTCTCCCGTCAACATGGAGAGGGCGAGAGAAAATTACATCTGTGTTGGCGGTGTAGGCAGAGTCGGCTGATTGGTCTGCGTTGCAACAGGTACTTCAGTTTGCTGCACCGGTACCAGGGTCAGGTCGATTTTGGTGCCACCTTTGTTGACCGCTTCCTGCACGGTATCGGTGATAAAGACCAGTTTATCGTTGATCGTTACCGCCGCGCTCAGGAGGATACGCGCATTGGGTTGCACGTCAGACGGGTTGTACGGCAGCACAAAGCTGAACGGCGCCTGTTTACCCTCTGTACGAACCGCGCGCTGCGCAAGCACTTTGGACGGCGCATCCGCCAGGGAAGCATCAGACAGCGTGACCGTTAAAACCGCATCCGGCGGCAGCGCAACCTTCTGTTTGATCCAGATCGTACCGGAAACATTTGGCTGCTGAATAGCTTGCTGTGAAAGGGTGTTAATCCCGTTTGCGCTTGCTGTTGGCACCGGTACATCGGCACTCTTACCAGCACAGGCGGACAACGCTACCGCAATTGCTACACCACTGAGCATAGGCACGAGTTTCATTGAAGTCTCCTTATCATCAATGCACCAGCGGGATCGATCCCATCTGATGTCGTTTTATTCACACAACGAATACAAGTGTGGCACAAATCACGGATTTATGCCTAATTTCGTCCGGATATTAAGATTATTCTACCCATCGGACCACTTTCATTTCTGGGTTATACTCAGCGTATCTTTCGCCACGGCGTTTATTGAGGACCACTATGAGTCAGGCACTGAACAATCTGCTGACATTGCTGAACCTGGAAAAAATAGAAGAAGGGCTATTTCGCGGACAGAGCGAAGATTTAGGCTTACGCCAGGTTTTTGGCGGCCAGGTCGTGGGGCAAGCGCTGTATGCCGCCAGGGAGACCGTCCCGGCAGACCGTCTGGTGCACTCGTTTCACAGCTACTTTTTACGCCCCGGTGACAGCGCTAAACCGATTGTTTACGACGTGGAAGTTCTGCGTGACGGTCAAAGCTTCAGCGCCCGTCGCGTGGCGGCCATCCAGCATGGGAAACCCATCTTCTACATGACCGCCTCGTTCCAGGCGCCAGAGCCGGGCTATGAGCATCAAAAAACGATGCCGCCTGCCCCGTCTCCGGACGATCTGAAATCAGAAACCGAAATTGCCCGCGCACTCGCGCATCTGCTGCCGCCGCAGGTAAAAGAGAAGTTTCTGTGCGATAAACCGCTGGAGATCCGCCCGGTCGAATTTCATAACCCAATGAAGGGGCATACCGCTGAGCCCGCCCGCCAGGTGTGGATCCGCGCCAACGGCAGCGTACCGGCAGATTTACGCGTGCATCAGTACCTGCTGGGGTATGCGTCAGATTTCAACTTCCTGCCGGTTGCGCTACAGCCGCACGGCGTGGGCTTCCTCGAAAAAGGGATGCAGGTCGCCACGATTGACCATTCCATGTGGTTCCACCGTCCGTTCGATATGAATGAATGGCTGCTTTACAGCGTGGAAAGTACCTCTGCGTCCAGCGCGCGCGGCTTTGTACGCGGGGAGTTTTACACTCAGGATGGCGTGCTGGTGGCTTCTACCGTTCAGGAAGGTGTGATGCGCAATCGCGGGTGATGTAAAAAGCCCGGTAGCGCTGCGCTTACCGGGCCTGCGAATTATGCTTTTTCAGGCCGGGTAAGGCGAAGCCGCCGCCCGGCAAAGCACTCAAATTATGCGTTATAGGCATTCTCGCCGTGGCTGTTGACGTCCAGACCTTCGCGCTCCTGCTCTTCTGGTACGCGCAGCCCCACGGTCATATCGGCCAGCTTGTAGCCGATAAAGGCCACAACGCCCGACCAGACAACGGTGATCGCGATACTTTCCAGCTGCACCAGCACCTGATGTCCCATGGTCACGCCTTCTGCGTAACCCACACCGCCCAGAGATTGGGCAGCAAAGATACCGGTCATGATACAGCCAACGATGCCGCACACACCGTGTACGCCGAATACGTCACACGGATCGTCAACGCGCAGAACACGTTTCAGTGCGGTAACGCCCCACAGCCCCGCCAGACCTGCGACGATACCGATCAGCAGCGCACCGCCCACGCCCACGTAACCGCACGCTGGCGTAATACCTACCAGACCGGCAATCGCCCCGGAACAGGCACCCAGCAGCGATGGCTTGCCGCGAACGGCCCACTCGCCAAATACCCATGAGAGGATAGCGCCGGCGGTTGCCACAACGGTATTCACGAAGGCCAGCGCGGCGATTTCGTTAGCGGCGCTGGCTGAACCTGCGTTGAAGCCGAACCAGCCAAAATAGAGGATGGCGGTGCCGGTAAAGACCATCGGCAGGTTGTGCGGCTTGAATGCTTCCTTCCCGAAGCCCACGCGCTTGCCAATCAGGTAGGCGCCTACCAGGCCTGCTACCGCGGCGTTGATGTGCACAACGGTACCGCCCGCAAAGTCCAGCGCGCCATGGGAAGCCAACAGACCACCGCCCCAGACCATATGCGCAATCGGGATATAGGAGAGCGTCAGCCAGACCACCACGAAAATCAGTACCGCAGAGAAGCGGATACGCTCAGCCAGTGCGCCCACAATCAGCCCCACGGTGATGCAGGCGAATGAGCCCTGGAACGCGACATGAATATACTGATAAAAGCTGCCCATCACCGCGGTCAGTTCGATATTTTTCAGCATCGCCCAGTTAACGTTGCCGAAGAAGGCGTTGCCCTCCCCGAAGGCCAGCGAGTAACCGTAAACCACCCACAGCACGCACACCAGCGCGAACGTGACGGCAACCTGCGTCAGCATGGAGAGTACGTTCTTGCCGCGGATCAGGCCGCCGTAAAACAGCGCGATCCCCGGAATCGTCATGAACAGCACCAGCGCGGTGCAAATCATCATAAAGGCGTTATCGGCTTTGTCTGCCACAGCAGGTGCAGCCATTGCCAGGCCCGGCAGCAGTGCCAGCGAACCCAGACCTGTTTTCATTGTTGCTTTCTTCATTTTCTCGATCCCTATCACTGTGTGCCAGGAGTTACTTACAACGCCGCTTCGTCAGATTCGCCGGTACGGATGCGAATGACGCGCTGTAGTTCGGCAACGAAAATTTTGCCGTCGCCAATTTTTCCGGTGTAGGCCGCTTTGCTGACGACATCAATCACCTCATCAAGCTGATCGTCGGCAATCGCCACATCAATCTTCACTTTTGGCAGGAAGTTAACGCTGTATTCCGCCCCGCGATAAAGCTCGGCATGACCTTTCTGACGCCCAAAGCCTTTCACTTCGGTGACAGTCAGTCCCTGAATACCCATGGAAGACAGCGCTTCACGCACGTCTTCGAGTTTGAATGGTTTGATTACCACCGTAACCAGCTTCATATATCCCCTCCAGTCAGAATTCGGTAATGGCCGCAGCTAACACGAGAGGGATATTGCAAAGGGTGTGCCAGAAGTGAAAGGTGAGGAGGAAAGCGCCGCGGCGCGCATGCGCCGGGAAGAGGTGAAAAAAAACGCACCATGGCAGTGCAGGGTGCGTTTCAGTTTTGCACCAACGGTTAAGACTGTTAGCGCATTGCCTTGTTATGGTGCATCAGGCGCTGAGTGACTCTTCCTCACGCACGCTGGCGGCCAGCTCGTCGCCTGCCAGCTGCAACTGATACATCTGCCAGTAGCGTCCTTTTGCCTCAAGCAGCGCTCTGTGCGTCCCCCGTTCAACGGCCTGACCACGGTGCAGCACCAGAATAGTATCGGCATCGACGATCGTTGACAGGCGGTGGGCGATCACCACCAGCGTAGTGCGATCCCGCACGGCAGCCAGCGCCTGCTGGATCGCCTGCTCGGTACCGGAGTCAATGCTTGCTGTCGCTTCATCCAGAATTAACACCTGCGGCGTCTCAATCAGCACGCGCGCCAGCGCCAGAAGTTGCTTTTGCCCGACGGAGAGGTTATTGCCCTGCTCGCCCAGCCGGGTATTGATCCCCTCGCTTAACCCGCGCGCCAGATCCGCCAGCTGCACCGTTTCCAGCACCTCCCACACCTGCTCAGGGGTGAAAGGTCGTCCCAGCGTCACGTTGGCATAAAAGGTATCCGCCAGTACCACCGGATCCTGCTGCACCATCGCGACGCCCTTACGCAACGCGTTGTGGCTAAGCGAGGAAAGGGGCCGTCCGTCCAGACGGATCTCCCCCTGCGTCAACGGATAGTAGCCCATCAGCAAACTGGCGAGCGTGCTTTTGCCGCTACCGGTATGCCCAACCAGGGCGACAAAACCGCGCGACGGTACCTCGAGGTTGATATCCTGCAAGACAAGCTGGTCGTCGCGGTAGGCAAACGAGACATGATCAAACGCGATAGATCCACTTTCCAGCGGGCGTTCGTCATCGCCATAGGTCTGACGCGGCCTGTCCATCAGCTCGAATACACGCTCGCCCGCGACCACTGCCTGTTGCAGCATCGATTGCTGCGTGGTGAGTTCAATCAGCGGTTCGTTAAGGCGTCCAAGGTAGCTGATAAATGCGTACAGCACCCCCACCTCGATGGTTCCGCGCGTCGTCAGGCCAAACAGCATCAACAGCCCGCACAGTACCAGCGCTGAGAAGAGGCTCAGCAGCGGGCGTAACAGGAAGCCATCCAGACGTAACGTCTGCATCCGCGCCATATAGTGTGAGCGGCTGGCTTCCCCCATTCGCTCGCCAAAACGCGCCTGCTGGCGAAACTGCTGGATAACGCTCATGCCGTTGATCACTTCGTTGAAGCCATCATTGATATCTGCGAGGTAAGCGCGCACGCGACGAACAATCGGCGTGCTGTAGCGCTGGTAAATCACCATCACAATCAGCACCGCCGGGAAAATAGCGATCGCCACCAGCGCCATACGCCAGTCCAGGCTGAACATCGCCACCAGCATCGCGCCAATTAACGCGGCACTGCGCAGAACCGTTGCGACAACGGTTACATAGAGGTCTCGGATCACCTCGGTGTCATTGGTAACGCGCGAAATAACCTGCCCGACCGGCTGAGTATCAAACTCGCTCAGCGGCTGGCGCAGCGCGGCATCCATCACATCCGTGCGAAGCTGCTGGACCACGCCCACGGCGGCCCGGTTAAACAGCAGCGACTGCGCATAGTGCAGCCCCGCCGCCGTCAGCTGTAGCCCGACATACGCCACTCCCAGCCCAGCCACCAGCCCCAGCGGCAGATAGCTTTTCGCCACCATGTTATCGATAAAATAGCTGATAAGCAGCGGACCGGTCACCTCCGCTATCGCGGCGATCCACAGCAACAGCACGGCGATGGAAAGCGGTTTGCGCCACGGTGAGCCATAGGCCAGCAGCCGTTTTAACGTCGGCCACATCTGTCCAAACTTACGCATCGGCGACCTCCTCATCCAGCGCGGCTTCAAGCTGTTGATAGCGGTACATATCCCGATACCACCCGGTCTGCCCGGCAAGCTGCTCATGCTGACCACGCTGAGCAATATGCCCGTGCTGAAGCACCAGAATTTCACTGGCTTCGGTTAGGGCCGACAGACGGTGCGCGCTGATGATGACCGTACGCCCCTCCCCCCACTGGCGAAGGTTATGCAAAATTTGATGTTCAGTACGCCCGTCAACCGCGGACAGCGCATCATCCAGTATCAGGATCTCAGCGTCCAGCAGCAGCGCGCGGGCAATAGAGATACGCTGTTTTTGTCCGCCGGAGAGCATAACGCCCCGCTCACCCACTTCCGTGTCGTAGCCCTGCGGCAGGCGCAGAATATCCTCGTGGACGCTGGCCAGACGCGCCACGTGCTCGATCTGGTCCTGTGTCGCCGTCGGACACCCGAGCGCGATATTGTTGGCAATGGTGTCTGAAAACAAAAACGGCGTCTGGCTGACAACCGCCAGGCGGCTGCGCCAGTCATCCAGCAGCAGACGTGGCAGCGGGATGTCGTGGAAACGGATATCGCCTTCGCTCACGTCAAAATGGCGCTGAATCAGTGACAGAATGGTGCTTTTACCGGAGCCCGTCGGGCCGCAGATGCCCAGCATCTGACCAGGACGCAGCGTGAAACTGACGTTCTCAAGCACCGGATGTTCCGTTTGCGGGTAAATAAAGGCGCGGATATCAGCCTTGAGAATACCCGGACCTTCCGGTACCGGCTCGCTGCCATCGTTCACGACCGGCACTTCCGCCAGCATGGCGCGGATACGGCTGTAAGCGGCGCTCCCGCGTTCAACGATATTAAACATCCAGGCCAGCGCCAGCATCGGCCAGATCATCAGCCCAAGGTACATCGCAAAGCTGGTTAACTGCCCGAGAGTCATCGTGCCTCGCACCACCATCCAGCTGCCGCCGCCCACCGCCAGCAGGTTCGCCATGCCAATCGCAACATAAATTGTTGGATCGAAACGGGCATCAATACGCGCCACGCGCATGTTTTTCGCGCCGGTATCGGCGGCGTCGGCGGCAAACAGCGCGGACTGGCGGTCTTCCAGACCAAACGCTTTGATCATGCGGATGCTGGTCATGCTCTCCTGGGTGCGATCGTTCAGCGACGAGAACGCCGCCTGCGCCAGCTTGAAGCGTTCATGGAGCTGCTCGCCGTAGCGGTTAATTGCCAGCGCCATCAGCGGCATCGGCAGCAGCGCCAGCAGCGTGAGCTCCCAGCTAATTTGCGTAGACATCACAATCAATACTGCACAGCCCATCACCAGGGAATCCACCAGCGTTAACACCCCTTCACCGGCGGCAAACACCACGCGGTCTACATCGTTAGTGGCGCGGGCGATGAGATCCCCGGTACGGTGACGCAGATAAAACTCAGGGTGCTGGCGGCTCAGCTGGCGATAAAAGTCCTCGCGCAACTCAACGGCAAGCTGATAGGACGCGCCGAACAGCAGCACGCGCCAGACATAACGCAGCAGGTAAACCACCACGGCCGTCAGCACCAGCGTACCGACCCACATCATCACCCGTGCGGCGGTGTAATGTTGTTCCGTAACGCCATCCACGACGTAGCCCACCACTTTGGGCGGGATCAGTTGCAGAATGGCAATGATAATAAGCAGGGCCACCGCGCCGAGGTAGCGTTGCCACTCCCGACGAAAGTACCAGCTTAATTGGGCAAATAATCGCACGCGGTCTTTTCCTGAAGGTATTTTAAGAAGTTATTCAATGGGTAACGCTGTGGTGTATTTAATCTGTTCCATGGCGAAACTGGAGGTGACATCGGACAAGCCCGGTACGCTATTGACCAGCCGCTTGTAAAAATCATCGTAGCGCTTCATATCTGCCACCTGAACGCGCATCAGATAGTCGTATTCCCCCGCCATGCGCCAGAAGCCGAGCACCTCAGGCATGTCGGAAACCTGCGTGACGAAGCGGCAGTACCATTCGCTACTGTGATGCTGCGTTTTTATCAGGACGAAGGCGGTCAGTCCAAGCCCCAGTTTTTCGGGATCCAGCAACGCCACACGTCCCAGCAGAATGCCATCATCTTCCAGCTTCTTGAGGCGCTTCCAGCACGGTGTGGTGGTCAGATTAACGGCATCTGCCAGCGCCTGCAAAGAGAGGGTGCAGTCGCTTTGCAGCAAAGAAAGCAGCTTACGGTCAATTTTATCTAACATAGCCACCTCGAAGAGAAAATTATTCTCCTTACATTCTATTTTAAAGGTCAGATAGCAACAATTTTTTCTGTGCTTTTCGCTATGCTGGGCACAAAATGACAAACGGATAACTACGATGAATAGCACCTGGGTTAAACATGCCATCAGCGAAATAAATGCCGACTATCAGCGCTCGGCAGACACCCACTTGATCCGCCTGCCTCTGCCCGGATTTCCCGGCATTCAGCTTTACCTGAAGGATGAAAGCACCCATCCTACCGGCAGCCTGAAGCATCGCCTGGCGCGTTCACTCTTTTTATACGGTTTATGTAACGGCTGGATTAAAGAAGGCACCACGATTATTGAATCGTCGTCCGGATCAACTGCCGTCTCCGAAGCCTACTTTGCCCGCCTGTTGGGTCTGCCGTTTATCGCCGTGATGCCTTCCTGCACGGCGAAACGTAAAGTCGAACAGATCGAATTTTACGGCGGACGCTGCCACTTTGTGGAAAGCGCCTGCGAAATCTATGCGGCCTCCGAAATGCTGGCTCGCGAACTAAATGGTCACTATATGGACCAGTTTACCTTCGCCGAGCGCGCCACCGACTGGCGCGGCAATAATAACATTGCGGACAGCATTTACCGCCAGATGACCCACGAGCCGCATCCTGTCCCCTCTTACATTGTCATGAGCGCGGGCACGGGCGGAACCTCCGCCACCATCGGACGTTATATCCGCTGTCAGGGTTATGATACGCAGCTGATGGTGGTTGACCCGCAAAACTCGGTGTTCCTCGATTACTGGCAATCCCGCGATGCCAGCCTGCGCAGCCCCGTGGGGAGCAAGATCGAAGGGATTGGTCGCCCGCGCGTCGAACCCTCGTTCATTCCGGACGTTGTGGATGAGATGCTCCGCGTGCCGGACGCCGCCAGCGTCGCGACGGCGCACTGGCTGGAGACACAGCTTGGCCGTAAAGTCGGAGCCTCTACCGGCACCAATATGTGGGGCGCGCTACAGCTGGCCGCGAGGATGCGCGAAGAAGGCCGTACCGGCTCTGTCGTCACGCTGCTGTGCGACAGCGGGGAGCGCTACCTGGACACCTATTACAACGCAGAATGGGTGCAGGCCAATATTGGCGATGTCGAACCGTGGAAAGCGCAGATTTCGCAGCTGGTGAAATAAAAAAAAAGCCAGGCTTTAGCCTGGCTTGCTGGAAGGGTCTCACTATTCGGGGGAATATGGGAGGTTATTTTTGTCCAGCCAATGCGTCAAAAAATGGGACACCGCTTCGTTACGACAGTGTCCGATAACCGGTAAATGCGGGAGCGCGGCGATAAGTTGCGGCATCGCGTTCCCCATAATCAACCCACGGCCCACGCTGCTCAGCATCTCGTGGTCGTTCATGGCGTCACCAAAGGCCATACAGTCCTGCATCGTCAGCCCCAGATGATCGCTCAACACCGCCAGCGCAGATCCTTTGTTACAGCCCACCGGCAGCACTTCAAGGCAGTCCACCGCCGAGAAAGTCAGGTGCGCCCGGTCGCCCAGCGCCTCGTTAAGCTGAATACGCAGACGGCAGAGATCGTCGTGATCGCCACAGAAGCAGATCTTGGTCACCTTGTGTGCCGGAATGCGGCGCAAATCGATAAGCTGATATTTAAAGCCGCTGTAAACGTGAGCGTGCAGCAAGGCCGGGATCTCACGCCCGGTAAACCAGCCTTCATCATTGAAAACATGCACGCTGGCCTGCGTATCCCAGGTGCTGTGCAGGACAATGTCCGCCACTTCCGGGTTCAGATCCTGACGGTGCAGCACATCGCCGTCGACGGAGTGAATGCGCGTCCCGTTGCCGGTGATCAGGAACGCATCGAGGGCAAATGTCCCCAGCAGATGGCGCATCTCCAGCACATGACGACCAGTGGCAAACGTCAGGGTGACTTCACGCTCGCGCAGGCGCTTAAGTGTGTTCAGGGTTTTCTCCCCTAAACGGTGATCCGGCATTAACAGCGTGCCGTCCATATCAAATGCAGCGAGCCGAGCCATGATTACTCCCGAAATGTGATGCGGTTAACTTGTGCATCAGTATTACGTGAGATATACGGAAGTAATAGTGAATAGATGATAATTATTGTTCCGGGTTTTTCATGCGCCAGCTTAATCGTCTTAACCAGTATCAGCGTCTGTGGCACCCCTCCGCCGGCGCACCGCAGCAGGTGACCATCAGCGAGCTTGCCAGCCGCTGCTTTTGCAGCGAGCGACATGTTCGCACCCTGCTGCGCCAGGCGCAGGAGGCGGGCTGGTTAAGCTGGCACGCCCGCTCCGGACGAGGTAAGCGTGGGGAATTACGCTTTCACGTCACCCCGGACTCGTTGCGTAATACGATGATGGAAGAGGCCCTGAAAAGTGGACAGCAGCACAACGCGCTGGAGCTGGCCCAGCTCGCGCCTGAAGATTTGCGATCGCTGCTGCATCCGTTTATGGGCGGGCAGTGGCAGAACGATACGCCGACGCTGCGTATTCCCTACTATCGCTCGCTGGAGCCGCTTCAGCCGGGGTTTCTCCCTGGCCGGGCGGAGCAGCATCTGGCGGGACAGGTATTCTCTGGTTTGACGCGTTTTAATGGAAACAGCAGTGAACCCACGGGCGATCTGGCGCATCACTGGGAAGTCTCTGCTGACGGCCTGCGCTGGCATTTCTACATTCGCTCCACCCTGCACTGGCATAACGGCGATAAAATAGAGACGGCACAGCTCCGGCAAAGCCTGACGGCGCTGTTATCGCAGCCCGGCATGGGCACGCTTTTCCGCAGCGTCTTACGTATCGAAACCACGCATCCGCAGTGCCTGACGTTTATTCTCCATCAACCTGACTACTGGCTGGCGCACAGGCTGGCAACCTACTGTAGCCGTCTGGCGCATCCCTATTACCCCGTGGTGGGCAGCGGTCCCTTTCGGCTGAGCGTTTTTGAGCCTGAACTGGTGCGTCTGGAAAGCCACGAGCAGTATCACCTTGGCCATCCGTTGCTTAAGGCTATCGAGTACTGGATCACGCCCCAGCTTTTTGACTACAGTCTGGGCACCAGCTGTCGCCACCCGGTGCAAATCGCCATTGGCGAGGCCGACGAGCTGGCCAGCCTGCGGCTGGTGAGTAACAGCACCAGTCTGGGTTTCTGCTACCTCACGCTGAAACAGAGCCCGCGTCTGAGCGAACTTCAGGCAAAGCGGCTGATTAATATCATTCATCTCTCAACGCTGCTGCACACGCTTCCCCTGAACGAAGGGCTCATCACCCCTACCGAGGAACTGCTTCCCGGCTGGGCGATCCCCCAATGGCCTGATTTAACCGACGTTGCGCTGCCAGAGGCATTGACGCTGGTCTACCACCTGCCGGTTGAGCTTCACACCATGGCCAGCCAGTTAAAAGCATACCTTGCGCGGCAGGGTTGTGAATTGACCGTCATCTTTCACGACGCCAAAACGTGGGACGGGTGCCAGCAGCTTGCCGATGCAGACATCATGATGGGAGACAGACTGATTGGCGAAGCGCCAGCGTACACGCTTGAGCAGTGGCTCCGCTGCGATGCGCTCTGGCCGCATCTGCTGAGCGCACCGGCATACGCCCATTTGCAGGCCACGCTGGATGCGGTGCAGACGCAGGCCGACGAGCGTGACCGACACGCAGGACTTCAGGCTATATTCAGCCGGTTAATGGAGTCAGCCGTCCTGACGCCGCTCTTTAACTACCAGTATCAAATCAGCGCGCCTCCGGGCGTCAACGGCATACGCCTTAACACTCGCGGCTGGTTTGACTTCACCGAAGCCTGGCTTCCTCCCCCAAACGCGTGAAGAAGCTGGTCGCCGCTTTAGCCAGGCGTTAACATGACGCTTTTACTGTAACTGTCGAGATGATCTATGAAACGTGCCGTCGTCGTGTTCAGCGGAGGACAAGATTCCACCACCTGCCTGATTCAGGCGCTTCACCAGTATGATGAAGTGCACTGCGTCACTTTTGATTATGGTCAGCGTCATCGCGCTGAAATCGATGTCGCTCGTGAACTGGCTCTCAAACTGGGCGCCCGCGCTCATAAAGTGCTGGACGTCACGCTGTTGAATGAACTGGCCGTCAGCAGCCTCACCCGCGACAGCATTCCGGTGCCTGATTACGAACCGGATGCCAGCGGCATTCCGAACACCTTCGTACCGGGCCGCAACATTCTCTTCCTGACCCTGACGGCGATCTATGCCTACCAGGTGAAAGCCGAAGCGGTGATCACGGGCGTGTGTGAGACGGACTTCTCTGGCTACCCGGACTGTCGGGATGAATTCGTGAAAGCACTCAATCACGCCGTCGATCTGGGAATGGCAAAAGAGACCCGCTTCGAAACGCCGCTGATGTGGCTGGATAAGGCTGAAACCTGGGCGCTCGCCGACTACTGGGGCAAGCTGGATGTTGTTCGCAACGAGACCCTGACCTGCTACAACGGCATTAAAGGGGACGGCTGCGGGCAGTGTGCCGCCTGTAACCTGCGCGCGAACGGTCTGAATCATTACCTTGCGGATAAAGCGGGCGTGATGGCCGCAATGCAGAAAAAGACCGGGCTGAAATAAGGGCTACCTGACCGTGCTGTCGAACAGTTTTACACCGGCAGCACGGGTGATCTTCATCAGTGTAGTCAGCGTTGGGTTACCATTTTCGGACAGGGTGCGGTATAGCTGCTGACGTGAAAGCCCCGCTTTGGCTGAAATCTCTCCGATACCGCCGCGCGCTTCGATAACGCGTCTGAGGGCAATCAAATAGGCTGGGATCCCCTGGTCTTCGTAAATTTCATCCAGTGCAATTTGCAGATAGAGTTGCGCGTAAGAAGGATTTTTGCGCAGCATTTTGACTACAGCTTCATCATGGCTGACGGTACTTGAGAATTTTCGCTCACTTTTGCTCATGGGGTTTATCCTTATGATGATCTTTCCAGTAGTCTATTGCCAGCATCACATCCGCTTTCTGGCTCTTTTTGTCACCGCCGATCAGCAATAATAAGATTTCCCGATGCTGGACTGCAAAATAGACTCGATAACCGGGACCACAATCAACCTTCAACTCCCAGACACCCTCTCTGAGATAACGGTAATCGCCAAAATTCCCCTTCTCCGCGCGGTCGATTCGCAGAAGGATCCGAAACGCCAGCTCCGGATCCTTTCGTCTCAACTTTGCTACCCAATCCTCAAACGGTATTTTTCCGTCGCGGGTTCGGTAACGTTTAACAACGTAGTCCCTGTTCATGATTTTATCCCTGAAAACCCTTTTTGTCTTTTATAAAAGACAAAAATTTACGCGATCATCAGCTCCAGCTTTTCGCGCAACTCCCCTTCCAGCGGCAACGCTTTCTGGGTTTTGAGATCGATACAGACAAAAGTGATCAGCGCATCGGCCACCACCTGCCCTTCTGGCTCCAGCGTAACGACCTGGCTCAATACACCACTTTTGCCATTCAGTTGTTGGACCTCACTCGTCACGGTGAGCACATCCCCCAGCACAGCCGGGCGGCGGTAGTTAATGTTGATGTTGACGACCACAAACGCGATGTTGTGTGCGGTCAGCCACTGGAAGCTTTCGCTGTTCTCCAGGCCGTCCCAGCGCGCCTCTTCAAGAAATTCAAGGTAGCGGGCGTTATTGACGTGCTGGTAAACATCGAGGTGATAACCACGGACTTTGATTTGTGTCTGCATAGCGCAATAGCCTTTAGTTGTTATAGGTTCAGAGGTCATAACTGGTATGACCTCTTTATCCTGGCAAATTTTTGCCGCAGTGCAAGTGATTACGCGATTACAGCGTCAGGTGTGCGAGATTGCGCTCAACCAGCGCGCTGCCCATACCCGGCACCTGCTTGAGATCGTCAAGGGTTTTGAAAGGACCATACTCTTCACGATAGCTGACGATGGCCTGCGCTTTTTTGAGGCCCACGCCATTCATTACGCGGGCAAGATCGTCCGCAGAGGCAGTATTGATACTGACCCGCGTACCCTCGACCTCAATGGCTTTCGTGCTGGCCGTCGCGTTGGCTTTAACCTGACCTTGTGACGTTGCATCGGCCTGAGTTTGTGCAGCCTGGGCTTTAGCCGAGGGGGACGCCGCCAGCGCGCCCGCACTCATCCCGGAAGTGGCAATCGCCAGGGTAATTAACAGTGCTTTGATTCCACATTTCATGCTGTTTTCTCCTTGTTTGTTGACAGCCACGCCACGATAACCGCACGTGAAAACCGGGACAAACAGCAGATTGCAGAAATGGAAAAGGCCGCGAAAGCGGCCTTTAGTTTTTGCAGAGCGTTACGAAAATCTGCGAGCAGATACGTAATTATTGCTCCTGAGTGACCACATCACCCAGCTTGATTTTGGCTTCTTTACGCAGGTTGCTCATCAACGCTTCGAAAGCAATCTGGGCATTGTTCTGGGTAATTCCCTGAACCATGGCCTTCTTCTGCGCGTCTGGCAGCGTGCCGGCTTTCACTTCATCCAGCGCCAGAACCACCACGTTACCCTGCATATCGGTCGTGGTGCCAAAGACAGGTTTGTCTTTCGCCGGCAGGCTCAGGCCAAAGGCCGCCTGGCTGACAGGATCCTGACCGGTACGGCTCAGCGTTTTTGCTTCGCCAAAGCTCAGGCCAGCCGCTTTCAGCGCATCGTTCTTACCGGCTTTCAGGTCGGCCAGAATTTTCTCTGCATCCAGTTTTGCCTGCTGTGCCGCTTTGTTGTGTTTGACCAGCGCCACCACCTGATCTTTCACTTCCGCCAGGGGCTTCACTGCCTCGGCTTTGTGCTCGCTGACGCGCAGTACGAACGCTCGGTCACCATCAACGGTAATGATGTCTGAGTTGCTGCCCGGCGTACCGTTCTCACCGACCAGACCACCATTGAAAATGGCATCTGAAACTGGTTTGAAGTTCAGTTCTTCCGGCAGGTTTTCGTGGCTGAACCAGCCCGTCTCAACCGCTTTAACGCCAGCAGCCTGCTCAGCGCCCGCCAGTGATTCGTTGTCATTGCTTGCGGCATCGCTCACTTTCTGTTGCAGAGCATAGAAGGCGTCCAGCGCTTTCTCCTGCTTCACTTTCGCGGCGATATCATCACGAACGTCAGCCAGCGGCTTGGTTTTCGCCGCCACAACATCGTCCAGACGCGCCACCAGGAAACCAACGGAGGATTTGATTACACCAGACAGTTGGCCTTTCTCTTTCAGGCCTGCATTTTTCAGCTCGTCCGGGGTAGTAGACTCTTCCAGCCAGCCCATATCACCGCCGTTTTTGGCAGAAATAATGTCGGTGGATTTTGCTTTCGCTAAGGTGGCGAAATCAGCGCCTTTGTTCAGCTCGTCCAGCACGGCTTTCGCTTCTGCTTCCGTTTTGGTCTGGATCACGCTGTAACGGTTACGCTGCGGCTGAGTGAACTGATCCTGATGCTGGTCGTAATAAGACTGGATCTCGGCGTCAGTCGCGTTTTCCTGCATTGCAGCTGCATCCAGCTTGATATAGCTTACGCGGAACTGTTCCGGAGAGATGAAGTTGTTCTTGTTTTGCTCGTAGTAAGCATTAACTTCAGCGTCACTGACCTGCTGTTTCGCTGCCAGTGCGTTGACATCAATTGTCGCTTCACGCACCACGCGTTGCTGCGCCACCAGTGCCGCCAGCTCTTCAGTTTCGCCTTTCAGCATGAAATCGGTGCCCACCACCGCGTTGATCAGCTGTTGCGTGGTCAACTGGTTACGCAGCGCCTGAGCGTACTGGTCAGCCGTCATACCCATCTGGTTAACAATGCTGTTGTAACGCGCGTTGTCGAACTTCCCATTAGACTGGAAAGCCTGCGTTGAGAAGATGGCTTTTTTAACCTGCTCATCGCTGATGCCCAGACCGAGGCTTTTCGCGTACTGATCCAGCAGCGCCTCGTCAATAAGGCGGTTCAGCGTCTGCTGACGCAGGTTTTTCATATAGCCTTCGTTGGCTGCAAGTTCAGAGTATTGGTCGCCCAGCTGTTGCTGCATGCGGTTACGTTCACCAGCAAAAGCGTTCTCGAACTGCCCACGGCTAATTTCCTGGCCATTCACTTTTGCGGCGTAGTTCGCGCCACCGCCGATGAGGTAACTACTCACACCGGTCAATATGAACGACACGATAATGATACCGAAAATAATCTTGAGCACGAGACTGTTAGCAGCCGTGCGTAAGCTGTCCATCATGGTGTAACAACACTCCGCTGTAGGTGACTGGTTACCTGACGCTGACGGAAAATCCTGACCGTCGCGCGTAAAGGCGTATTGTGACAAGAAAACAGGGCAATTGTCAGCCCACAACTCGCATAAACTCGCACAAATCAGGTCTGGACAAACAAAAAAGGCACATCAAACGATGCGCCCTTGTACTTTTCAGCTTCCCTGGAGCGGGAAAGCAATCAGTTTACTGCGTCTTTCAGCGCTTTACCTGCACGGAAACCCGGCACTTTAGCGGCAGCAATGGTGATCTCTTTGCCGGTCTGAGGGTTGCGGCCAGTACGGGCTGCACGCTCTTTAACCGCAAAAGTACCGAAGCCTACCAGTGCAACGTCGTCCCCAGCTTGCAGAGATTCAGTAACAGAAGCAATTAAAGCATCTAAAGCACGTCCCGCTGCAGCTTTAGAAATATCAGCACCCGCAGCAATTTTGTCAATCAGTTGAGATTTATTCACTGTTCTCTTCCTCTCTTTATAATTTATATCGCACCTGAATCCTTCACAGCGCGACCGCGCAGCAGTTATATCAGTCCTGCTATGACCTTACAACACCCGTTGTTGATGGCTAACCCAATCAGCAATCTAAATTAGCTATACAAAAAAAGGCTGGCAAGTACGAAATGACTTACCAGCCTTGTTTTTATTGGCGCTCTTTGCGCGAGGTCACTATTTTGCGGTTACAACCTGCATTCCGGACGGTTCATTTTGCAGTGCGAGAGTCAGAACTTCCTCAATGCGTTTCACCGGATGGATCTGCAAATCGGCAATAACGTTGTCCGGAATCTCTTCCAGATCGCGTTTATTCTCGTAAGGGATCAATACGGTTTTGATCCCACCCCGGTGGGCCGCCAGCAGTTTTTCTTTTAACCCGCCGATAGGCAGTACCTGACCACGCAGCGTAATTTCACCGGTCATGGCCACATCAGCACGAACCGGGTTCCCTGTCAGGCAGGAAACCAGCGCCGTACACATGGCAATACCCGCGCTTGGGCCATCTTTCGGCGTCGCCCCTTCCGGAACGTGAACGTGAATGTCGCGTTTTTCGTAGAAATCCGGGTTGATACCCAGTTTTTCCGCGCGCGCGCGCACCACGGTCAGCGCCGCCTGGATGGACTCCTGCATCACTTCACCCAGTGAACCGGTGTAGGTCAGCTTGCCTTTGCCCGGGACACAGGCGGTTTCGATGGTCAGCAGATCGCCACCCACTTCCGTCCATGCCAGACCGGTCACCTGGCCAACGCGGTTTTCGTTATCCGCGCGACCATAGTCGAAGCGCTGAACGCCCAGGTACGCATGCAGATTGTCGCCGTTAATCACGATGTGCTTCAGGCTCTTATCCAGCAGCAGCTGTTTCACCGCCTTACGGCACAGCTTAGAGATCTCACGCTCGAGGCTACGCACGCCCGCTTCACGGGTGTAGTAACGAATAATGCCAACAATGGCGCTGTCCTCAACGGTCAGCTCGTTAGCCTTCAGCGCGTTACGCTCAATCTGCTTCGGCAGCAGGTGCTGTTTAGCAATGTTCAGCTTCTCGTCTTCGGTATAACCGGAGAGACGGATCACTTCCATACGGTCCAGCAGCGGCGCAGGAATGTTCATGGAGTTGGAGGTCGCCACGAACATCACGTCGCTCAGGTCGTAGTCGACTTCCAGATAGTGATCGCTGAACGCGACGTTCTGCTCTGGATCAAGCACTTCCAGCAGCGCCGACGCCGGATCGCCACGCATGTCTGACGACATTTTGTCGATCTCATCGAGCAGGAACAGCGGGTTTTTGACGCCCACTTTCGCCATCTTCTGGATCAGCTTGCCCGGCATGGAACCAATATAGGTACGACGGTGGCCGCGGATTTCCGCTTCATCACGCACGCCGCCCAGCGCCATACGGATGTACTTACGCCCGGTCGCTTTGGCGATGGACTGGCCCAGAGAGGTTTTACCCACCCCTGGAGGCCCTACCAGGCACAGAATTGGGCCCTTGATTTTGTTCACACGGCTCTGTACCGCGAGGTACTCAAGAATGCGGTCTTTCACGCGTTCCAGGCCGTAGTGGTCGGTATCGAGGATTTCCTGGGCCTGACGCAGGTCTTTTTTGACCTTGCTGCGGGCATTCCACGGAACCTGCACCATCCACTCAATGTAGCCGCGTACAACGGTCGCTTCCGCCGACATCGGAGACATCATTTTCAGCTTTTGCAACTCAGCTTCGGCTTTCTCTTTCGCCTCTTTCGGCATCTTCGCCGCGTCGATCTTACGCTTCAGCGCTTCGTTTTCATCCGGCGCATCGTCCATCTCGCCGAGCTCTTTCTGAATGGCTTTCATTTGCTCGTTCAGATAGTACTCACGCTGCGATTTTTCCATCTGCTTTTTGACGCGGTTGCGAATGCGCTTCTCAACCTGGAGCAGATCGATCTCCGACTCCATCATCGCCATCAGGTATTCCAGACGTTCGTTAACGTCGGACATTTCCAGCACGGACTGTTTGTCAGCCAGCTTCAGCGGCATGTGCGCAGCGATGGTATCCGCCAGACGTGCAGGATCGTCGATGCTGTTCAGCGACGTCAGCACTTCAGGTGGGATTTTCTTATTCAGCTTGATGTAGCCTTCGAACTGGCTGATCGCGGTGCGTACCAGCACTTCCTGTTCGCGCTCATCAAGTTCCGGTGAATCAAGGTACTCTGCCTTCGCAGAGAAGTGCTCGCCATCGTCTGACAGAGTGGTAATACGCGCACGCTGTAAGCCTTCCACCAGCACCTTCACGGTGCCGTCTGGCAGCTTCAGCATCTGCAAAATAGAGGCCACGGTCCCGACGGTGAAAAGATCGTTTACACCCGGCTCATCCGTTGATGCTTCCTTCTGCGCGACCAACATGATTTTTTTATCATGATCCATGGCGGCTTCGAGGCAACGGATAGATTTTTCCCGCCCTACAAATAAGGGTATGACCATGTGCGGATAAACCACCACATCGCGCAACGGCAATACGGGGATTTCAATGCGTTCAGAACGCTCAGGATTCATAGAGCTCTCTCTTAGTTTAGTGTCCGCCAGGTAAACTGGTCATGTAACTGTGCTTCACACAACCATTAACATGTAATCCAGTATATGGGGATGTTTCCCATACATTCAACGCCATGAATACGGAAAAAGTAAAGGGGAGATAAAATCCCCCCTTTTTGATTAACTGATTGTATGAAATGGTGAATTATTCGCCAGATGCCTGCTGCGCTTCCGGTTTACCGTAAATCAGTAACGGCTTGGTCTGGCCACCAATGACGGACTCGTCGATCACAACTTTTTCGACGTCTTCCATAGAAGGAAGATCGTACATCGTGTCGAGCAATGCTGCTTCTACAATAGAACGCAGGCCACGGGCACCGGTTTTACGCGCCATCGCTTTCTTGGCAATCGCGTCCAGCGCTTCGTCACGGAACTCCAGCTCAACGCCTTCCAGATTAAACAGCGCCTGATACTGCTTGGTCAGCGCGTTTTTCGGCTCTTTCAGGATCTGAATCAGCGCGTCTTCGCTCAGTTCGTTCAGGGTCGCCACAACCGGCAGACGGCCGATAAATTCCGGAATCAAACCGAATTTGATCAGATCTTCCGGCTCAACCTGCGCCAGCAGCTGGCCTTCGTTTGGTTTTTCAGACGTGGCTTTCACCGTTGCGCCAAAACCAATGCCGGAGCCGGTTTCCACACGGTGAGAGATCACTTTATCCAGGCCTGCAAACGCACCACCGCAGATAAACAGGATCTTGGAGGTATCAACCTGCAAGAATTCCTGCTGCGGATGTTTACGCCCACCCTGCGGTGGAACAGCCGCAACCGTACCTTCGATCAGCTTCAGCAGCGCCTGCTGCACGCCCTCGCCCGAGACGTCACGGGTGATCGACGGGTTGTCTGATTTACGGGAGATTTTGTCGATCTCATCGATATAGACGATCCCGCGCTGGGCTTTCTGTACGTCGTAATCGCACTTCTGGAGCAGCTTCTGGATAATATTTTCAACGTCTTCACCCACATAACCGGCTTCGGTCAGGGTGGTGGCATCCGCCATGGTGAACGGAACATCCAGCAGGCGCGCCAGCGTTTCCGCCAGCAGGGTTTTACCAGAACCCGTAGGCCCGATCAGCAGAATGTTACTTTTGCCCAGCTCTACGCCATTGCTGGTATCGCCGTTACGCAGACGTTTGTAGTGGTTGTATACCGCCACCGCCAGCACTTTTTTCGCCTGCTCCTGACCAATGACATAGTCGTCCAGGTGGTGGCGAATCTCGTGTGGCGTTGGTAACGCGCTGCGCTCACGGTGCGGCGCGACTTCTTTAATCTCTTCGCGAATGATGTCGTTACATAAATCGACGCATTCGTCGCAGATATACACGGACGGCCCGGCAATCAGTTTACGCACTTCATGCTGGCTTTTGCCGCAAAAAGAGCAGTACAGCAGTTTGCCCGAACCATCTTTGCGTTTATCTGTCATGAGTCCAAACCTCTTTTTAAGTTCTATGTGCCGCACATGACGACGCAAATGCCATTCTCAGACGCAAGCTGCTTACAGGCAACGTGCCGCCCTACCTTAGTATAGCGGCACACTCGCGTCGCGGGCATCAATTACGATGGGTCAAAATGGAGTCGACTAAGCCGTACTCAACTGCCTCTGGTGCAGAGAGGAAGCGATCGCGCTCGGTATCGCGCTCGATCTGCTCGAGAGGTTGACCCGTATGCTGCGCCATAAGTTCATTCATGCGCGCTTTTACTTTCAGAATTTCTCGGGCGTGGATTTCAATATCCGTCGCCTGGCCCTGGTAACCACCCAGCGGCTGGTGAATCATCACGCGGGAGTTAGGCAGGCAGAAACGCTTACCTTTCGCCCCTGCGGTTAACAGGAAAGCCCCCATGGACGCCGCCTGCCCCATACAGATGGTGCTGACATCCGGCTTGATGAATTGCATGGTGTCGTAAATAGACATGCCCGCCGTAATCACACCGCCCGGCGAGTTGATGTACAGGTAAATGTCTTTTTCCGGGTTTTCCGCTTCCAGGAACAGCATCTGCGCCACGATCAGGTTAGCCATATGGTCTTCCACCTGGCCGGTCAGAAAGATAACGCGTTCCTTGAGCAGACGGGAATAGATATCGAAAGAACGCTCACCGCGTGAGGTCTGTTCAATAACCATTGGCACCAGCGCCATATGGGGTGCAAAGTTATCTCGTTCGCCACTGTATGACATTTCCGTCTCCTGGTTCAAAATTGAAAACACCTGCTGTACTGATTGTAACCTTATGGACGGATTATCAGCCAGTCTCAATCATCGTGATTACATACTAATGGGGGTCGCCATGCCCTATTTCAAGCATAACAACGTTTTGTTGTAACGCTAACACTGAAAGGGCGTTTTAGCACCCTTCCAGGACTAAAGCTGTGATAAAAAAAACCCGTCGCCGGAGGGCAACGGGTTTTTTGTTCAAACTTTAAACCGTTGGGGCGAAATTACGCCTGCTGGTTCATCAGTTCGGTGAAAGAGGTCTCTTTTTCGGTCACTTTCGCTTTCGCCAGTACCGCTTCAACAGCCTGCTCTTCCAGCGCGACGTTGCGCATGTTGTCCATCAGCTCTTTGTTCTTACCGTAGAACTCGATCACTTCTGATGGATCTTCGTATGCAGAAGCCATCTCTTCGATCAGGCCTTTCACACGCTCTTCGTCAGCTTTCAGCTCGTGGGTACGAATCACTTCGCCCAGCAGCAGGCCAACAACAACGCGACGTTTCGCTTGCTCTTCGAACAGCTCGCGTGGCAGTTCCATCGCTTGCTGCTGGTTGCCACCGAAGCGCTGTGCAGCCTGACGGCGCAGAACGTCGATTTCGCTGTCGATCAGGGCAGCAGGAACGTCGATGTCGTTCGCTTTCACCAGACCTTCAATCGCCTGAGACTTCACGCGGTTACGTACAGCGCCGTTCAGCTCGCGCTCCATGTTTTTACGCACTTCGGTACGCAGGCCCGCAACAGAACCATCTTCCACGCCGAAACGCTTGATGAATTCTTCAGTCAGTTCTGGCAGTTCGCGCTCTTCCACTTTCTTCAGGTTGATAACGAACTTCGCTGCTTTACCTTTCAGGTTTTCAGCGTGGTATTCTTCAGGGAAGGTCACGTCGATGGTGAACTCTTCGCCCGCTTTGTGGCCTTTGATACCGTCTTCGAAGCCTGGGATCATACGACCCTGGCCCATCGCCAGTACGAAATCAGACGCTTTACCGCCTTCGAACTCTTCGCCGTCTACAGAACCGGTGAAGTCGATGGTTACGCGGTCTTCCGCGTCAACAGCGCCTTCTTTCTCTTTCCAGTTCGCCTGCTGCTTACGCAGGGTATCCAGCATGCCGTCAACGTCTTCGTCGGTCACGGAAACGATCGGTTTTTCAACTTCGATAGATTCCAGACCTTTCAGCTCAACTTCCGGGTACACTTCGAACTCTACGGAGTAGGTGAAGTCTTCGCCCTGCTTGTATTCGCCTGGAACGTAGTTCGGCGCGCCGGCTGGATTGATTTTTTCTTTGATGATCGCGTCGATAAAGTTGCGGCTCATCAGTTCACCCAGCACATCCTGACGCACGGAAGCGCCATAACGCTGAGCAACAACATTCATTGGTACTTTGCCCTTGCGGAAGCCGTCAATACGTACTTTTTTTGCTACGTTGACCAGCTCGCTTTTCACAGCAGTTTCGATGCTGTCAGCAGCGATAGTAATCGTTACACGGCGGCCAAGGCCTTGAGTGGTTTCAACTGAAACTTGCATCTTGTTACCTCAAAAAAATCACAGTGCTCGGTCAACTCTGAATCTGTCTGTTATACCGGGATGCTCTCTTATGTGCAGATTCACATTCCCTGTCGCCAGAATCATCCCGAAGACATTCAATAAGACGCGGCATTATAGCGGCATCACTTAGGTGAGTCGAGAACGGTTGGAGCATGTTGCTGCGGCTTTTTTCACACTTTAAGGCTATTTTTAGCCTTAAAAACGCGCCATCCGCTCAAAAATCAGACAAAACAAAACGGCCCGAAGGCCGTCTTGACGAAATCTGTAAGCAACATACTGGAAAAACTCCGGCGGTTGCAAATCCGATTTATCAGGCGATGGAGCCTGCACCCCGACAAGGCGGTGATGCGAATACCGTATCCTGTAGCCCTTCCCATTCCTTAATGGTGTAGGTATGCAGCGCCAGCGCATGTACGGTTGTGGAGAGTTCTTCCGTCAAGGTGCTGTAGATCAAGCGGTGTCGGTTCAGGAAACGTTCTCCCGTGAAGCGATCGCTGACCAGAACCACTTTAAAGTGGCTTTCAGAACCTGCCGGCACGTTATGACGATAGCTTTCGTCGACAACTTCGAGAAACACAGGGTTGAACGCTGCCCTTAATTTTTCTTCTATCTGTTCACGTATCATCATGAAATCACTCCTCCGACAACGCTAAGATGTCACCCATCCCTTTAAATATTAGCCGCTTTTACCGGTTCCATTACACCTTGACAACAAATATTTAGCTTTCGTCTGATTTTCTCATCCAAACGAATGAAGTTCACTATGTGGTTCATACGTTTTGTCCCTTACAGGCAGAGAAAAGCGGAAAGGTGGTCAGTTTTCGGACAAGGCGATGAATTTACATGCGTTGACCACTTCCCCTGGCCGTTGGCGATGTTATGATGGCGGCAATTTTTCTCTCTTTGCTTACGATTCGTTGAGAACCCGAAAATGTTAAAAAAACTCTTCTTTCCGTTGGTAGCACTCTTTATGCTCGCCGGCTGCGCGACTCCGCCGACGACCATTGACGTTTCACCAAAAATTACCCTGCCTCAGCAGGATCCAAGCCTGATGGGCGTCACGGTCAGCATTAATGGCGCCGATCAGCGTCAGGACCAGGCGCTGGCGAAAATGACTCGCGACAACCAGCAGGTCACGCTGACCGCCTCCCGCGACCTGCGCTTCCTGTTGCAGGAAGTGCTGGAGAAACAGATGACCTCCCGTGGCTACATGATTGGCCCAAGCGGCGCGGTTGATCTGCAAATCATCGTGAACAACCTGTACGCTGACGTCTCCCAGGGTAACGTTCGCTACAACATTGCGACCAAAGCCGATATCGCCATCATCGCTACCGCGAAGAACGGCAACAAAATGAACAAAAACTACCGTGCAAGCTATTCCGTTGAAGGCGCATTCCAGGCCTCCAACAAAAATATCGCTGACGCGGTTAACAGCGTGCTGACTGACACCATTGCCGACATGGCACAGGACACCAGCATTCACGACTTCATCAAGCAGAACGCCCGTTAATCCTGCTGACTGACCCGGTGCTTCACCGGGTCAGTTCATAAAAACATGTCCAGTCACTACTTACGTATTTTCCAGCAACCGAAATCAGCTATTCTGCTGATCCTTGGTTTCGCCTCCGGTTTACCCCTTGCGCTCACCTCCGGCACGTTACAGGCGTGGATGACGGTTGAGAACATCGATCTTAAAACCATTGGTTTCTTCTCGCTCGTCGGCCAGGCTTACGTCTTTAAGTTCCTGTGGTCGCCGGTGATGGATCGCTATACCCCACCGTTCCTCGGGCGCCGTCGCGGCTGGTTAGTGATGACGCAGGTGCTGCTGTTGCTGGCCATTGCCGCAATGGGTTTCCTTGAGCCGTCAACACAGCTGCGCTGGATGGCCGCGCTTGCGGTGGTCATCGCCTTCTGCTCCGCTTCGCAGGACATTGTTTTTGACGCCTGGAAGACGGACGTCCTGCCAGCAGAAGAGCGTGGCGCCGGTGCGGCAATCAGCGTGCTTGGCTACCGCCTGGGTATGCTGGTTTCCGGCGGGCTGGCCCTCTGGCTTGCCGATCGCTATCTCGGCTGGCAGGGAATGTACTGGCTGATGGCCGCTCTGCTGATCCCCTGCATTATTGCCACGCTATTCGCGCCTGAACCGAGCGATGTGATTCCGGTCCCCCGCTCGCTGGAGCAGGCCGTCGCCGCACCGCTCCGTGACTTCTTTGGTCGCAATAATGCCTGGCTTATCCTGCTGCTGATTGTCCTTTATAAGCTCGGCGACGCTTTCGCCATGAGTCTGACCACCACCTTCCTGATCCGCGGCGTCGGATTTGATGCGGGCGAGGTTGGCGTGGTGAACAAAACCCTGGGGCTGTTTGCCACGATCGTCGGCGCGCTGTACGGCGGCGTATTGATGCAGCGCCTGTCGCTGTTCCGTGCTCTGCTGATCTTTGGCATCCTTCAGGGCGCATCGAATGCCGGTTACTGGCTGCTGTCGATCACCGACAAGCATATGATCAGCATGGCGACGGCGGTATTTTTTGAAAACCTGTGTGGCGGTATGGGCACTGCGGCATTTGTCGCCCTGCTGATGACGCTGTGCAATAAGTCATTTTCCGCCACCCAGTTTGCGCTGCTCTCTGCCCTTTCTGCCGTCGGTCGCGTATACGTTGGCCCCGTCGCGGGCTGGTTTGTTGAAGCCCACGGCTGGCCGACGTTTTATCTCTTCTCAGTGGTGGCGGCCGTGCCGGGGATTTTATTGCTGCTGGTCTGTCGCCAGACGCTGGAATATACCCAGCGGACGGAACACTTCATGCCGCGCACGGAATATCAGGCTGCCTATCGGTTTGCCCTGCGTCTGCTGATGGCTGGTTGTCTTGCGCTGGTAGTGTGGCTCGCGGTACTCATCATGAATGCGACGACCACCTTGTCGCTTCCTTTTGAAACCCACCTGCTTGATGCTGGCGTGTTTCTCGCCATCGTGGGTATCCTGACCGGTGGGTTGCTGGATTTCATGTCACTGCGGAAAACGCAGATGACATGAAGTAAAAAGCGAAAGGTTATTTCCTGTTGTAATAACGACACGAAATTATAACGGTGAAATAACCGCCATCGGCAAAAAAAATATTTGTTGTTTTGTGCGGGATAGCATTCGGAAATTATTGGAGCTTATTTCGCTACGCTATTTTCCGTTAAACGATTCAGCATTCGAAAGATTGAATTTTCGTTTTTTAGTTGTCTTTTTATTGATAATTAATTGTTAATTATTTGTGTATTTTCCGCAATGGTTATACCAATTGTCCCTTTTGCGGTATGCTGGGACACCCTTTCGTTATAACGCCCACTCCGTGCGGCTTCCCTCGGGAAACGCGACATAATTTGCAACACTTGTGACATGTGCGGCAGAACCCGGTAACACCTTCCTGACACAGGGCTAATGATGTTTACAGTAATGTAACCTTCCCGTAAAATGCCCCCACACTTTAAACGCCACCAGACTCCCGTGGAATTGAGGTCGTTAAATGAGACTCAGGAAATACAATAAAAGTTTGGGATGGTTGTCATTATTCGCAGGCACTGTATTACTCAGTGGCTGCGATTCTGCACTACTAGACCCCAAAGGACAGATTGGACTGGAACAACGTTCATTGATACTGACGGCTTTCGGCCTGATGTTGATTGTGGTTATTCCTGCCATCTTGATGGCTGTTGGTTTCGCCTGGAAGTATCGTGCGAGCAATAAAGATGCGAAGTATAGCCCTAACTGGTCACACTCCAATAAAGTGGAAGCTGTGGTCTGGACGGTACCTATTCTGATCATCCTGTTCCTTGCTGTACTGACCTGGAAAACCACTCACGCACTTGAGCCGAGCAAACCGCTGGTTCACGATGAAAAACCTATTACCATTGAAGTGGTCTCCATGGACTGGAAATGGTTCTTCATCTATCCAGAACAGGGCATTGCTACCGTGAATGAAATCGCCTTCCCGGCGAACACTCCGGTTCAGTTCAAAGTGACCTCCAACTCCGTAATGAACTCCTTCTTCATCCCACGTCTGGGCAGCCAGATTTACGCGATGGCCGGTATGCAGACTAACCTGCACCTGATCGCGAATGAAGCAGGCACCTACGACGGTATCTCCGCCAGCTATAGTGGCCCGGGCTTCTCGGGTATGAAGTTCAAAGCTATCGCTACGCCAGACCGCGCGACTTTCGACCAGTGGGTTGCAAAAGCGAAGCAGTCTCCAAACACCATGTCTGACATGGCGGCGTTCGAAAAAGTGGCTGCACCTAGCGAATACAACAAGGTGGAGTACTTCTCTAACGTGAAACCGAATCTGTTCAAAGACGTTATTGGCAAATTTATGGATCACGGCATGAGCATGGACATGACCCAGCCTGAAGGCGAGCACAACACGCACCAGGGTATGGAAGGCATGAACATGAGCCACGCGGAAACCGCTCACTAAGGGGCCGAGGAAGAAAATGTTCGGAAAATTGACACTGGATGCAGTGCCCTACCATGAACCGATTATTATGGTTACGGTGGCTGCAATTATCATTGGTGGCGCGGCCTTAGTTGGCCTGATCACTTACTTCGGTAAGTGGAGCTACCTGTGGAATGAGTGGCTGACTTCGGTTGACCACAAAAAACTCGGTATCATGTACTGCATCGTCGGTATCGTCATGTTAATTCGTGGCTTTGCGGATGCAATCATGATGCGTAGCCAGCAGGCGCTTGCGTCTGCGGGCGAAGCCGGCTTCCTGCCGCCGCACCACTACGATCAGATCTTTACCGCCCACGGCGTTATCATGATCTTCTTCGTGGCGATGCCGCTGGTAATTGGTCTGATGAACGTGGTCGTTCCGCTGCAAATCGGCGCGCGCGACGTTGCGTTCCCGTTCCTGAACAACCTGAGCTTCTGGTTCACGGTTGTCGGCGTTATCCTGGTTAACCTGTCACTGGGTGTGGGCGAATTTGCTCAGACCGGCTGGCTGGCCTATCCGCCGCTGTCGGGAATTGAGTACAGTCCGGGCGTGGGCGTTGACTACTGGATTTGGGCGCTTCAGCTCTCCGGTGTCGGTACCACCCTGACCGGTATCAACTTCTTCGTGACCATCCTGAAGATGCGTGCACCAGGAATGACGATGTTCAAGATGCCAGTATTTACCTGGGCATCTCTGTGCGCCAACGTCCTGATTATCGCGTCGTTCCCAATTCTGACCGTCACCATCGCGCTGCTGACCCTGGATCGCTATCTGGGTACCCATTTCTTCACGAATGATATGGGTGGCAACATGATGATGTACATCAACCTGATTTGGGCCTGGGGTCACCCGGAAGTGTACATCCTGGTTCTGCCGGTGTTCGGTGTGTTCTCCGAAATCGCGGCAACCTTCTCGCGTAAACGTCTGTTTGGTTACACCTCTCTGGTGTGGGCAACCGTATGTATTACCGTTCTGTCGTTCATCGTCTGGCTGCACCACTTCTTCACCATGGGTGCGGGCGCCAACGTAAACGCCTTCTTCGGTATTACCACCATGATTATCGCGATCCCGACCGGGGTTAAGATCTTCAACTGGCTGTTCACCATGTACCAGGGCCGTATCGTGTTCCACTCAGCCATGCTGTGGACCATCGGCTTCATCGTGACCTTCTCCGTAGGTGGGATGACCGGCGTACTGCTGGCGGTACCGGGTGCTGACTTCGTTCTGCACAACAGTCTGTTCCTGATTGCGCACTTCCATAACGTTATCATCGGTGGCGTGGTCTTCGGCTGCTTCGCTGGTGTGACCTACTGGTGGCCAAAAGCGTTCGGTTTCACCCTGAACGAAAAATGGGGTAAACGCGCGTTCTGGTTCTGGATCATCGGCTTCTTCGTGGCGTTTATGCCGCTGTACGTGCTGGGCTTCATGGGGATGACCCGTCGTCTGAGCCAGCAGATCGATCCGCAGTTCCACCCAATGCTGATGATTGCAGCGGGCGGCGCAGCGCTGATTGCCTGCGGTATTCTGTGCCAGCTGATTCAGTACTACGTGTCTATCCGTGACCGTAACCTGAACCGCGATCTGACCGGTGACCCGTGGGGTGGCCGTACGCTGGAGTGGTCTACCTCTTCTCCACCTCCGTTCTATAACTTTGCCGTAGTGCCGCACATTCACGAGCGTGACGCATTCTGGGAAATGAAAGAAAAAGGTGAAGCGTACAAGCAACCTGAACATTACGAAGAGATCCATATGCCGAAAAACAGCGGTGCAGGCATCGTGATTGCCGCCTTCGCAACGGTATTTGGTTTCGCAATGATCTGGCACATCTGGTGGATGGCGATTGTTGGCTTCGCTGGCATCGTAATCAGCTGGATTGTGAAGAGCTTTGACGAGGACGTGGACTACTACGTACCAGTCCGTGAAGTTGAAAAGCTGGAAAACCAGCATTTTGACGAGATTTCTAAAGCGGGGCTGAAAAATGGCAACTGATACTCTGGCGCACTCAACTGCCCACGCGCATGAACATGCGCACCATGATACAGGACCGACGAAAGTCTTCGGTTTCTGGATCTACCTGATGAGCGACTGCATCCTGTTCTGCTGTCTGTTCGCAACCTATGCCGTTCTGGTGAACGGCACAGCGGGCGGCCCGACCGGTAAGGACATCTTTGAACTGCCGTTCGTTCTGGTTGAAACCGCACTGCTGTTATTCAGCTCCATCACCTACGGCATGGCGGCTATCGCCATGTACAAAAACAACAAGAGCCAGGTTGTCTCCTGGCTGGCGTTGACCTGGCTGTTTGGTGCTGGCTTTATCGGGATGGAAATCTATGAATTCCATCACCTGATCATGGAAGGTTTCGGCCCGGATCGTAGCGGCTTCCTGTCAGCGTTCTTCGCGCTGGTAGGCACCCACGGTCTGCACGTGACCTCGGGTCTGATCTGGATGGCGGTGCTGATGTTCCAGATCTCCCGTCGCGGCCTGACCAGTACTAACCGTACCCGTATTATGTGCCTGAGCCTGTTCTGGCACTTCCTGGACGTGGTATGGATCTGTGTGTTCTCTGTTGTCTATCTGATGGGGGCGATGTAATGAGTCATTCTAACGATCATGGCGCTTCCCACGGCAGCGTAAAAACCTACATGACAGGTTTCATCCTGTCGATCATTCTGACGGTGATCCCGTTCTGGATGGTGATGAACGGTTCTGCATCTAAGCCGGTTATCCTGGGCGCAATCCTGGTGACCGCGGTGATTCAGATTCTGGTGCATCTGGTTTGCTTCCTGCACATGAACACCAAGTCCGATGAAGGCTGGAACATGACGGCCTTTATCTTTACCGTGATTATCATCGCTATCCTGGTAGTCGGTTCCATCTGGATTATGTGGAACCTTAACTACAACATGATGGTTCACTAAGAGCGGCGAGTATGTTTAAGCAATACCTGCAAGTCACGAAACCAGGCATCATCTTTGGCAACCTGATCTCCGTAATCGGAGGGTTCCTGCTGGCCTCTAAGGGCAGCATTGATTACACCCTCTTTATTTACACGCTGGTCGGTGTGTCACTGGTGGTTGCGTCCGGTTGTGTATTTAACAACTACATCGACATGGATATCGACAAGAAGATGGAAAGGACCAAAAATCGGGTGCTGGTTAAAGGCCTGATTGCTCCTTCCGTCTCGCTGGTGTACGCCACCTTGCTGGGTATTGCTGGCTTTATGCTGCTGTGGTTTGGTGCTAACCCGCTGGCCTGCTGGCTGGGGGTGATGGGGTTCGTGGTGTATGTGGGCGTCTACAGCCTGTATATGAAACGTCACTCCGTCTACGGCACGCTGATTGGTTCTCTCTCCGGCGCTGCGCCGCCGGTGATTGGCTACTGCGCCGTCACGAACGAGTTCGACAGCGGTGCGCTGATCCTGCTGGCTATCTTTAGCCTGTGGCAGATGCCGCACTCCTACGCCATCGCGATTTTCCGCTTTAAGGATTATCAGGCGGCGAACATTCCGGTTCTGCCGGTCGTGAAAGGCATTTCGGTTGCCAAAAACCACATCACGCTTTACATCATCGCTTTTGCCGTGGCAACGCTGATGCTCTCTCTGGGCGGTTACGCCGGATATAAATATCTGGTGGTAGCAGCTGCGGTGAGCGTCTGGTGGCTCGGCATGGCCCTGCGCGGTTACAAAGTGGAAGATGACAAGGTCTGGGCTCGCAAGCTGTTTGTGTTCTCGATTGTCGCCATCACCTCCCTGTCCGTGATGATGTCCGTAGACTTCATGGTGCCTGATTCACAAAACCTGCTGACTTACGTCTGGTAAGAAGACTGAAGTAAAAACGCCGGGTTTAACCCGGCGTTTTTTTATGGGTACGGCGTAACCCCTTTCTTTAACAGTATATTGCCGTATTTCGCGGTCTCGCCCGTCACCACAATGGCGTACGCTTTCTGTGCCCGCGCATAAAACGCATAACGGTCAATACGCGTAATCCCCTCCCCTTCCGCCTCACCAAAGAGTGCGTTGCGATAGCGCGCTTCGACCTGGATATCGAGCGTATCCCCGTCGACAGGGGCCATCATCACCAGCGGTGGCGCATAGCTGTCCAGTTCAAACAGCGGTATCACCGCGGCCAGCAAATCGCTGATGAGCAGGCCATCTGCGCGGATCGTCTTTGGCCCCAGGCTGTGTGCGGGAAAGTGAGCATCTGCAAAAATAATCTCGTCACCATGACCCATCTCTGCCAGCGTTTTCAGCAGCTCGGGTGAAATCAGAGGGGATATCGTTTTAAGCACAAGGTTGCTCCTCAGGATAGAAATAACGGTAACGATAGTGGACCCGATCGCGAGCAGCCTCAGCGCTGGCCGTTTCTCCGACGCCCCACCATCCGTACAAAGACGCCCCCAGCACGGTCGTATCAGCCTCTTCAAGAACCTTCACCGGGATCCCAAGCGCATTGGACTTGAGCTGATTCCACAGCATATTGCGGCTACCTCCCCCCACCAGCAGGAGTTCACGCGCCTTAAATTGCGCGATCGCCTCCAGCGCCAGGCATTTTTCTTGCAGATGCACCGTGAGTCCTTCCAGGGCTGCGCGGTAAAAATGGGCTGGCGTGGTGGTGAGCGTAACGCCCTGCCAGCCGGCGAGTGGAGAGTCGAGCAGTTGGGTATTCATCGTGACGCCATCCGCGCCGTTCGGAATTGCCGCCGCCTGAGCCAGAATAGTGTCCCAGTCGGTACCAGGCGACCAGAACAGCGCGCGGATCCACTCCAGTACGCCAGACGCCAGATATTGCATTCCCGGATTATAGAGCCCCGTCCGGCTATCCAGTTCGCAGGTCGCGCCCGGGTATTGCCCCAGCAAAGCGGTATCAACCTGCGTGGTGCGCGCCATTAAAATCTCCCAGGTACCCGAAGAGAGAACTGGCTCATTAATTCCCGCTCCGGCGCCAAAAAGGGCAAACTGCGTGTCGTGCCCGGCGGAGATCACCGGCACACCGCAAGGCAATCCGAGCCTGGATGCAGCGTCGGGCCGCAATTCACCAATCCTTTCTCCGGGGGAAACCAGCGGCGGGAAAAGGGAATGAGGCACGCCGATCTTGCTTAAGATCGTTTCGCTGAAGCGCTGCCGATGCAGATCGAACATCTGACTGGTACCGGCCATCGTGAGATCGGTCGTCATCTTTCCGGTCAGGCGATGGTTGATTAGCGAGGAGATAAAAAGCCAGGCGTGAGCACGCTGTAACAGATCGGGACGGTTGTCCTGAAGCCAGCCTAGCTTATACAACGTGTTGAAACTAAACTGCCCAACGCCGGTGATCTGCTGTAGTTCTGCCGGGGAGCATGAACGGGCAACCGCTTCCATCACCGGCACGGTTCGCGGGCACTTCCAGCTGATGATCGGGTAAAGCAGTTCTCCCCGCTCATCTACCAGTGCGCCATCCACGCCAAAGGTCGTCACACTCATTCCGCACAGGTGATGCTCGCTCAGCGCTGCGCTGATTTTCTGACAACAGACGGCAAACCGTTGCATGATGGCGTCGAGCGACCACTGGTGCCAGGCCGGATTTTCAGCGGCGCTTTCGCTTTCGTTCGCCACTGCGGCGCGCGCCACAATATTCCCTTCGGGATCCAGCGCAATGGCGCGCACGTTCGTCGCGCCACAATCGAGAACCAGAAAACATTTTTTCATCGCGGTCCCCACAGGCTGCCAGCCCGCCGGAGCAGGCTGGCAGGCCGGATTAATGTTTGTATAACGGTCCGTAATTTTCACAGGCGCGGTAATCCTGCCCTTCCGGATCCATACCGTGAGCGCCCCAGGCCGTCGGCCGATAAATCAGCGCCTCCGGTACGTTATGCATGCATACAGGGATGCGCAGCATGGACGCCAGGGTGATGAAATCAGCGCCGACGTGCCCGACGGTTAATACCCCGTGGTTAGCGCCCCAGTTCGCCATCACTGAATAGACGTCGCTGAACGGGCCTTTACCGGTCAGGCGTGGGGCAAACCAGGTGGTGGGCCAGGTTGAATCGGTGCGCTTATTCAGAATGTCATGTACGTGTTCCGGCAGCTCAACACTCCAGCCTTCCGCTATCTGTAATACCGGACCCACACCCTTGATGAGGTTTACGCGGGTCATGGTAAATGGCACGCCACCCCGGGTGAGGAAGTTTGATGAGAAACCGCCCCCGCGGAAGTATTCATGCACCGCCGGACACCAGTGGGTTGCGGCCAGGCACGCGTTGGCTTCCTGCTCAGTAATGTCCCAGTGTGGTTTCAGGGTCGGTTTCCCCTCGGCGTCTTTCTGCTCCGCTGTACCGTCCAGCGCCGCCGAGCCGGAGTTGATCAGATGAATAATGCCGTGCTCAGCCCGTCCAGTGAGCTTCTGGCCGGTAACACGCTCAACCGACTCCGGCGACCAGTAGGTGCGTACATCAGCAAAAATCTGCGCGGTGCCGGTCATCAGATGCCCAAACAGCATCGCTACCCCGTTAAGGCTGTCATTTTCCGTCGCCACTACCAACGGCTGGCGAATACCGTTCCAGTCGAAAGAGCTGTTCAGCAGCGCCTCTGCGGTATCGCCATTTGGATACTGATCCGTCCAGTGGCGCTGCCCCTGGAAACCGGACGCAATGGCGTTATAGCCCAGCGATTCCTCCACGCGGCCCATCGCAGCGAGTTTAGGGTTGCCCTGCATCATGTCGCGGATGCACATCGCCATTAGCAGGCTCTCCCGCAGGATCGCGGCATTTTCCTGTTCATTGCGACGATAATGCTCTGCGTTTTTATCCTCGCCGAAACGGAAATGTGCCTTCGCCCAGCTCAGGGCCAGCTCAAGTTCTTGTTCGTCGTAAATCTTATGATCGATGCGGCGACGCAGTTCGGTCATATCCACCGCCTGCACCTTCATCCCCAGCCAGGATTCAAAGAAGTTGTGATCGACAATCGAGCCCGCGATCCCCATTGAGACCCCGCCCACCGACAGATAACTTTTCCCCTTCATGCTGGCGACCGCCAGGCCCGCCCGGGCGAAGCGCAACAATTTTTCCTCAACGTCTGCCGGGATGGTCTCGTCGCCCGCATCCTGTACATCGTGGCCGTAAATGGAAAACGCCGGGATCCCTTTCTGGTTATGCGCTGCCAGCGCCGCTGCGAGGTATACCGCCCCCGGACGCTCGGTGCCATTAAAGCCCCAGATCGCTTTCGGGCGCAGCGGATCCATATCAATGGTTTCACTCCCGTAACACCAGCAGGGGGTGATGGTGATCGTCAGACCAACGTGGCACGTGCTGAACTTCTCTTCGCAAGCGGCGGATTCCGCCATTCCGGCAATGCAGCTGTCGGCAATTACGCACTCTACGGGCGTACCGCAGGGGTGGCGTAATTTTTCACTGAGTAGCGCCGCCGTGGCTTTCGCCATGTTCATGGTCTGCTCTTCCAGAGACTCACGTACGCCCATTCGGCGGCCATCAATAACAGGTCGAATGCCAATCCGGGGTAACGCTTTTATCGTTTTCATAGCCCTTCCTCACGTTGGTTAACCTCTCCGTCTCAGGGGCATAGCCGTGAAAAAGCGCCCGGGCAGCACCGTGAACGGAAAGCGGTGAAATTTGCTAACTCGAATTAGCTTAGGGTTCTCACTAAAAATGAGACAAGATAAATGTGCAGAATCTGTGAGCAGTTTCACGATGAGAGGTCAAAATTCGATCAGCGTCAGGTATTACGATTCAGCAAAAACTAAACATACCGTTTAAATTCAATTAAATAACAAAATACCTTTGCACGACGTCACAATTTGAATACAAATGATTTGGCTAAATTATGACCCTAAAATAGCTTTTAAGGACGAAAGCTAAGTCGAGTTAGCTTAATAACTAAATCACTGTGGCTTGTGATTCATTGCCTTTCCAACACAGGAATTTTGCAATGTCAGAGACTCTTATTCAGATGACGCGCATCACCAAACGCTTTCCCGGCGTGCTGGCGCTGAATCAGGTTGATTTCGATTTACGCCGCGGCGAAGTTCATGCCCTGTTAGGTGAAAACGGTGCCGGCAAATCGACGCTGATGAAAATATTATCCGGTGTTTACCAACCCGATTCCGGTGAAATTCGCTTTGAAGGGCAATCCGTATCATTCAGCGATCCGCTAAGTGCTCAGCACGCAGGTATTACGATTATCCATCAGGAATTTAATCTCTTTCCCGATTTAACCGTGGAAGAGAATATCTTTATTGGCCGTGAATTCTGCAAAAATAGTCGCTGGCAGTTAGATAAACGCGCCCAGCGACAGGCGGTTGAGAAAATACTGCACACGCTGAATTTAAAAATCGCCCCGGACGCCCGCGTCAGTGAATTAACCGTAGCCCAGCAGCAGATGGTGGAAATTGCCAAAGCGATTTCGGTCAATGCCAAAGTGCTAATAATGGATGAACCCACCGCCGCGCTGACCGAAAGTGAAATCGAGAGTTTATTTGACGTCACGCGGATGCTCAAGGCTCAGGGCACGGGGATAGTCTACATCTCGCACCGTCTGGAAGAATTGGCGCTGATCGCCGATCGCGCGACCGTCATGCGCGACGGACAATACATCGCCACCGTAGATTATGAAACGGTTCAGATCGGCGAGCTTATCGCCATGATGGTTGGCCGCAATCTCGATAACATCTACCCAAAACGCCCGCCGCATCAGCGCAGAGAAAAAGTGCTGGAGGTGAACGGCCTGACGCGAAATGGTGTACTGCACGACATCAACTTTACCCTCTGGCGCGGTGAGATCCTCGGCCTCGCTGGCTTAATGGGCGCAGGCCGAACGGAACTGGGCCGGGCCCTGTTTGGCGCCGATGCGATCGACGCCGGTACCCTGACGCTGAACGGCACCCCCACACGGATTAAAGACGTGGCTGACGCCATTGAGAAAGGCATCAGCTATTTAACAGAAGACCGCAAAAAAGAGGGACTCGCCCTCGGCCTTTCCGTTGAGATGAACATTATGCTCGGCAATTACCCGGACTACGCCGGCGCCGCGGGTAATGTCGATGAAAAACGCTGCCGGGAGTCCAGCCAGAAACTGGTGGATGCGCTGCGAATAAAAACGCCGCATCTGGAACAGGCGGCACTGAATTTAAGCGGCGGTAATCAACAGAAGATCATTATTGCCCGCTGGGTCTGTAAAGATACCGATATTTTAATTTTTGATGAGCCAACCCGGGGAATTGATGTTGGCGCCAAGCTGGAAATTTATGAACTAATGAACCGCCTTGTCGCTAAAGGTAAATCGATCATCATGATTTCATCCGAACTGCCGGAAGTATTAGGAATGTGCGACCGCATACTTGTGATGCGCAGCGGCCACATTGCCGGCGAAATAGAGGCTGAGCACGCCACCCAGGAAAAAATCATGCAATACGCCACGCTGGAGGATTAATCATGTCCGTTACCGTTCCATCGCCGCAAAGCGGAAGTCATACGATGAAAATAAATAAAGCGCTCCTGATGCGTCTGGCGCCTCTTTTTAGCCTGGTATTGCTGGTTCTGTTTTTCAGCTTCAGCTCACCGTTCTTCTTTAATACTGAAAATATCATGACTATCGCCCTGCAAACGGCGGTGATTGGCATCATGGCCATTGGCGTAACCTTTGTGATTATTACCGCCGGGATCGACCTGTCGCTCGGATCGGTGGTGGCGTTCTCAGGGGTTGCGGTGGGCATCGCCGCCGGGTTTGGTATGCCGCTGCCGGTCTGTATTCTGGCAGGCGTGCTCGCCGGCGGGCTTTGCGGCTATGTGAACGCGTTTCTGGTCACCAAAATGACCATACCACCGTTTATTGCCACCCTCGGCTTAATGATGTCGGTACGCGGCATCAATATGGTGATGACCGATGGCCGCGCGATTTATTTTTCTGACTACCCGCAGTTCAAGTTGCTAGCGCAGGGTCGCCTGTTCGACGTCCTGCCTTACCCGGTGTTCTACCTGGTCATCGTGGCACTGATCGCCATGTGGATCCTGAAGAAAACGGTGATGGGCCGCTATATCTACGCTGTCGGCAGCAATGAAACGGCGGCACATCTTTCCGGGATCAAAGTCCAGCGAGTGAAAATTTTCGTTTACGCCTTATGCGGCCTGTTAACCGGCGTGGCCGGGGTGATCCTCGCCTCTCGTCTCAATTCAGGCCAGCCAACCGTAGGCGTGGGTTATGAGCTGGAAGCCATTGCGGCGGTAGTGATCGGCGGTACCAGTCTGATGGGCGGCGTGGGCACGATTGGCGGCACCATCATAGGCGCGTTCATTATGAGCGTGCTGAAAAACGGCCTCAATCTCATGGGCGTGTCCCAGTTCTGGCAGATGGTGGCGATGGGCGTGGTCGTCGTTGCCGCCGTCTACCTGGACACGTTACGTAAAAGAATGCGTTAGGTTCTCGATACAACAAGCCCTGCCAACCCTACAACGGAGCAAAATAATGAAAACCAGCCATATCCTGAGCGCCCTGTCGCTCGTTGCCATCCTGTCCAGCAGCGCGCTGGCAAAAGATTTAAACCTGCCGGTAGTCAGTAAAGGTTACCAGCACGAATTCTGGCAGACGGTCAAAATGGGGACGGAAGCTGCCGCAAAAGAGTTGGGTGACAAAACCAGCTACGTTGGCCCTGCCGATGAAACGCAAATCGCCGAGCAGATCCAGTTAGTCGAAAACACCATGGCACAAAAGCCAAACGGCCTGTTGCTGGCCGCGCTTGATGCAAACGCCCTTGCCCCGCTGGTCGAAACCGCCAACAGCCGGGGGATCAAAGTGGTGACCTTCGACTCGGGCGTGAACTCCGATATCCCGGCCAGCTTTGTCGCCACCAATAACCGTAAGGCGGGCGCACAGGCTGCGGATGCGCTGGCGGAGCAGGTAGGCCAGAAGGGGAAAGTGGGTATTATCGCCCACGTAGCCGGAACGACGTCCGCCATTGAGCGCTCTGAAGGATTCAGCGAGCGAATGAAAGAGAAGTACCCGAATATTCAGGTACTGCCGGTGCAATATAGCGATGGCGACCCGCAAAAAGCGATGGATAAAACCATTGATATGGTTCAGGCCAACCCGGATATCGCCGGTATTTATGCCACCAACGAAGGCTCAACCCTGGGCGTTGCGAACGCTATCGACAGCCAGAATCTGAAGGGCAAAGTGAAAGTCATCGGTTTTGACAGCACCGAAGCCATCATTAACTTCCTCAAAAACGGCGTGATTCAGGGCTTCGTGGTGCAGGACGCGTACCAGATTGGTTATCAGGGCATAAAGGCGCTGAACGCGGTGATTTCCGGACAGACGGTGGCTAAAGAAATTGATATTCCAGTGAAATATGTCAATGCGCAGAATATCAACACCCCTGAAATTGATAAACTGTTACATCCGTTTGGTAAAAAATAAGGAAGTTCATGATGAGTGACGGCTATTTCCTCGGGGTCGATGTGGGTTCAGCCAGCGTTCGTGCTGGGGTTTACTCTGCGCAAGGCGAGCGTTTGAGCTTCGCGACCCGTCCGATTTCGCAGTTTCACGCCAGCAACGCGCGCGTGGAACAGTCCTCCGCGGAGATCTGGCAGCAGGTTTGCGCGGTGGTGCGGGAAGCCGTCGACTCCTCTGGGATCTCACCCGACGCCATTCGTTCGATTGGCTTCGACGCCACCTGCTCGCTGGTCGCGCTGGATGCTGAGGGTAACGGCCTGAGCGTGTCCCCCGACAGTCCGGCATCGCAGGACATCATTATGTGGATGGATCATCGTGCTCACGAAGAAACCGTTCGCATCAATGCCACACGCGATCCGGCCCTGTGCTACGTGGGCGGCGAGGTGAGTATTGAAATGGAACTGCCAAAACTGCTGTGGTTGCAGCGACATCATCCTGAAACCTGGAATCAGGCCTGGCGCTTTTTCGACCTTGCCGATTTTCTGGTCTGGAAAGCGACGGGCCAGGACGCCGCCAGCCTGTGCACCCTCACCTGCAAATGGAACTACCTTGCGCATGAGGCGCAGTTCAGCGAATCGCTGCTCAGGGAGGTGGGGCTGGAGACCTTACTGACAAAAATTCCCGATACTATTCTGGACGTCGCTGAATGCGTCGGGAAACTCAGCCCACAGGCAGCGCAAGCTCTGGGGTTGCCCGAAGAGGTGGTTGTGGCAAGCGGCATGATCGATGCCCACGCGGGTGGCGTGGCGCTGACGGGCTCACACCCGGAGGGCACGCTGGCGCTCATCAGCGGAACCTCGAACTGCCATATGCTTGCCAGTCAGACGGAGATCCATACGCCCGGCGTCTGGGGGCCTTACTGGAGCGCCATGCTGCCGGGCTACTGGCTGACGGAAGGCGGGCAAAGTGCTGCCGGGGCGCTGGTCGACTGGACGTTGCGCGAGCACGGAGCCAGCGCAGACCTGTTTGCAAAAGCAGAAGCGGCGCAACGCCATCCGGTGGCGCTGCTCAACGACTGGGTAGCCGCACTTGAACAGGAAGAAAAATATCCCACCCGCAACCTGCACATTCTGGCCGATCACCACGGCAACCGCTCGCCGCGTTCGCGTCCGGATGCTCGGGGCAGCGTGGTCGGTCTGACATTAGAAACAGGTGAACGTGCGCTGGCGAGGCTCTACCTGGCCACGCTACAGGCCATAGCCTATGGCACACGACATATTATGGATACCCTGAAACATCACGGGCACACCTTGTCGCGCATTGTCATTTGTGGAGGAGCCACCCATAACCGGCTCTGGCTGCGGGAGTATGCCGATGCCACGGGCTGCGATATTCATCTCTTAGCCGAAGAAGATGCCGTCACTCTCGGCGCGGCCATTTGCGGCGCTGTGGCGAGCGGTGCATGGGCAACGCTCACCGATGCCACCCGGGAAATGGTCAAAGCCGGCGACATCATCACCCGTCGGCCGGAAACCGCGGCTTTCCACCGGCAAAAATATGAGGCGTACCTGATGCTGTGGACCCAGCAGCAGGCGCTTAATCTCCTGATGCAGCAGGAAATGTAATGGCAGGATGCGTATGCTTTATCAGCAGTTTTTTACGTACGTTAAGGATTGAGGCGTAGCGATGGCCAAAACAGTTGAACAGATAGCGAAGGATCTGAATTTATCCGTCACCACCGTGCGGCTGGTACTGAGCGGGAAAGCCGAACAGTATCGGATCAGCGTGAAAACACAGTCCCGAATTAATGAACACGTCGAGCGCTTCGGCTATATCCTCAACCATTCGGCGCGCAGTCTTAAGCTAAACAAAACCGAGACGCTGGGGCTCATCGTGCCCAACATCTCGAACGTGTTCTTTGCAACGCTCGCCGAGAAACTCGAACTGCGCTGCCGCCGTTCGGGCTACCAGCTGATGATCAGCTGTACTTACAACGATGTGGATTACGAAAACAAGCTGGTAAAAGCCCTGATGGCGCGCAACGTGGACGGCTTGTTTATCGTTCCCTCAACGCTGGAAAACCAGCAGCATCATTTGCGGCAGATCCAAAAACCACTGGTGCTCCTCGACCGGGATTTTGGCTTTACTGACAACGCGCTGGTTGAGAGTCATAACGAGGCCGGGGGGGATGAACTGGCCCGCAACATGCTGGCAGAGAGAAAAACGCCGCTCTGGTTCCTTGTGGGCGATACCGCACTGCCCAGTATTACGGACCGTCTGAACGGCTACTTACAGGCCCTGAAAACAGCCGGTATTCACCATCGCGAGTGGGTCATCGAAGGGCCGGACAATACGCCGGAGGGCGGATATGCCCTGATGGATTCGCTTATCGACAGCCAGGGTGTTCCGCAGGCATTTATCGCCTCATCGTTACCCGTTCTGGAAGGGGCAATCGAAGCCCTGCGGACGCGTACCGGCACCGTGCCCCAACACATCAATATCGGCACCTTCGATGAGCACCCCATGCTGGGGTTCCTGCCTAACAGCGTCTGGTCCATGCAGCAGGATGAAGATACCTGGGCGGAAAAAGCGTTTGAACTGATGCAGCGAGCCATCGACGGCGAAGCGGTCAACGAGACGGCGAAAGTCGATATGAAGCTGGTCAAACGTTCCCGCCAGTAAAAATAAAACTGTACCCGGAGAATAAAAAATGGAACGAGCCCGATTAGCCAGAGACATTATCGACACCTGCCTTGAGATGACCCGCATGGGGTTAAATCAGGGCACCGCCGGCAATATCAGCGTTCGCTATCGCGACGGCATGCTGATTACGCCGACCGGAATTCCCTACGAGCATCTGACCGAAGAGAGTATCGTCTATGTAGATGCACAGGGGCGACACGAAGAAGATAAACTGCCCTCCAGCGAATGGCGTTTTCATCAGGTTGTGTATCAGACCCGCCCGGATGCTAACGCCGTCGTCCATAACCATGCGGTTAACTGTACCGCCGTCTCGATACTCAACCGCCCCATTCCTGCTATTCACTATATGATTGCCGCCGCCGGGGGAAACTCCATTCCCTGCGCCCCTTACGCGACCTTCGGGACGCGCGCGCTGTCAGAGCATGTCGCGGTCGCGTTACGCGATCGCAAAGCGACGCTCTTGCAGCACCACGGCCTGATAACCTGCGAAGAAAATCTTGAAAAGGCACTGTGGCTGGCGCAGGAGGTAGAGGTGCTGGCAAAACTCTACCTGACCACGCTGGCGATAGTGGATCCCGTTCCGGTACTCAGTGACGATGAAATTGCCATTGTTCTTGAGAAATTCAAAAGCTACGGATTGCGCGTCGAGGCGTAATTTTTTTATCCGGGGGTGCTTTTATCACACCCTCGTAATATCTCTTAAACAAACACCTATTTACCGCACTTATCACCCCGCCTAAACTATGGCCTGCTTTTTGGTAGAGGTGGTAATGAACGATTATAAAATGACGCCAGGCGAACTGCGTGCGACCTGGGGTTTAGGGACTGTTTTCTCGCTGCGGATGCTTGGCATGTTTATGGTCCTGCCCGTTCTGACCACATATGGCATGGCGTTACAGGGCGCCAGCGAAGCGCTGATCGGTCTGGCGATTGGTATCTACGGTCTGGCGCAGGCGATATTCCAGATCCCCTTTGGCCTGCTCTCCGACCGCGTGGGTCGCAAACCGCTGATTGTCGGCGGGCTGCTGGTGTTTGTACTTGGCAGCATCATCGCCGCCCTCTCCCACTCCATCTGGGGAATTATTCTTGGGCGCGCCCTGCAAGGTTCCGGGGCGATTGCCGCCGCCGTGATGGCGCTGCTGTCAGACTTAACCCGCGAGCAAAACCGCACCAAAGCCATGGCGTTTATCGGCGTCAGCTTCGGGGTCACGTTTGCCATTGCCATGGTGCTGGGGCCTGTCATCACTCATGCGCTCGGCCTGCACGCCCTGTTCTGGATGATTGCGGGGCTGGCGACCATCGGGATCGCACTCACGCTGTGGGTTGTGCCTGACAGTAAAAACCATGTCCTGAACCGTGAATCCGGGATGGTGAAAGGCTGCTTCAGCAAAGTCATCGTCGAGCCGCGCCTGCTTAAGCTGAACTTCGGCATTATGTGCCTGCACATTCTGCTGATGTCCACCTTCGTCGCCCTGCCCGGTCAACTTGCCGCAGCCGGTTTCCCGGCGGCAGAGCACTGGAAAATTTATCTGGTCACAATGCTGATCTCGTTTGTCTCCGTTGTGCCCTTCATTATTTACGCCGAAGTGAAGCGCAAAATGAAACGCGTCTTCGTGGGCTGCGTGGCGTTACTGCTGATTGCCGAGATTGTGCTGTGGGGCGCCGGCCCGCATTTCTGGGAACTGATCGCCGGCGTACAGCTGTTCTTCCTGGCGTTTAATCTGATGGAAGCCCTGCTGCCGTCGCTTATCAGCAAAGAGTCTCCGGCAGGATACAAAGGCACCGCGATGGGCATTTACTCCACCAGCCAGTTTCTCGGCGTGGCGATCGGCGGGTCGCTCGGCGGCTGGGTGGACGGTCTGTTTGACTCCCAGACCGTTTTCCTCGCCGGTGCGCTGCTGGCGATGCTCTGGCTGTTTGTTGCCAGCACCATGAAAGAGCCGCGCTATGTAAGTAGCCTGCGGGTAGAAATTCCCGATGACGTGGCAATCGGTGACGCCTTAAAACAGCGTCTGGAAGCGACAGAGGGCGTGAGCGAAGTGCTGATTGTCCCGGAAGAGCGCAGTGCGTATGTCAAAATTGACAGCAAAGTGACTAACCGCTTTGAGGTGGAGCAGGCGCTGAAGGCCTGAAAAAATGCCCGGTTTAGCCGGGCATGATTGTCTTAATCGCGGAAGTTTTTAAACTGGAATGGCTGACCGAGATCGCCGCCACGCACCAGCGCCATCACGGATTGCAGGTCATCACGGGATTTTCCGGTCACGCGGATCTCTTCACCCTGGATCTGCGCCTGCACTTTGAGCTTACTGTCTTTGATAAGCTTAACGATTTTTTTCTGCACCGCGCTCTCAATCCCCTGCTTCAGCTTCGCTTCCACAAACCAGGTTTTGCCGCTGTGAACAAAATCTTCCGGTACATCGAGTGAGGTCCCTTCAATGCCGCGCTTGAGCAGCTTGGCGCGCAGGATATCCAGCAACTGGTTAACCTGGAAATCAGACTCGCTCAGGACTTTGATCGTCTTGTTCGCGTCGTTCAGTTCAATGGTCGCCTCAACGCCACGAAAATCGAAACGTGACTCAACCTCACGGACAGCATTTTCTACGCCGTTACGCGCTTCCTGCAAATCAACTTCAGAAACAATATCGAAAGATGGCATCTTTTCTTCTCCCTTCATTTTTGTTGCGTTGCATAATACCCGCAACGAGGCATAACGAGAAGCTTAGCTGATGGCGCTATACTTAGCGTCATAGCACCTGGCGCCGTTGCAGGTGAGGAGGAACGATGAAAGTAACAGTGCTTGGATGCGGAGCCCTTGGCCAACTCTGGCTTACAGCGCTATGCAAACAGGGACACGACGTTCAGGGCTGGCTGCGAATTCCCCAGCCCTATTGCAGTGTGAACGTGATTGGTACAGACGGTTCAATTTTTAACGAGTCTTTGACGGCAAACGATCCGGAATTTCTTGCCACCAGCGATTTGCTGCTGGTCACGCTGAAGGCCTGGCAGGTCTCCGATGCGGTGAAAAGCCTGGCCGCCCAGTTACCTGAAAGCACGCCAATCCTGCTGATTCACAACGGTATGGGTACCATTGAAGAGCTAAAATCTGTCCGGCAACCGCTGCTGATGGGGACAACCACCCACGCGGCACGTCGCGACGGTAACGTCATTATCCATGTAGCCAGTGGTATCACCCATATCGGTCCTGCGCGTGAACAGCCCGGCGATTACAGCTATCTTGCGGATACCCTGCAAAGCACGCTGCCTGACGTCGCCTGGCACAATAACATTCGCGCGGAACTGTGGCGCAAACTGGCGGTCAACTGTGCGATCAATCCGCTGACCGCCCTGCTGGATTGCCCTAACGGTGAACTGCGCCAGCATCCCGATCGGGTAGCGCTGATTTGCCGGGAAGTTGCCGCCGTCATTGAACGCGAAGGCTACCACACCTCAGAGTCCGATTTACGTTATTATGTCGACCAGGTCATTGAGAGTACGGCAGAAAATATCTCCTCAATGTTGCAGGATATCCGGGCTATGCGGCATACCGAAATTGATTACATAACCGGTTATCTGTTAAAACGCGCCCGGGCACACGGTATTACCGTTGCGGAAAACAGCCGTCTGTTTGAGTTAGTAAAACGAAAGGAGAGTGAGTATGAGCGCATCGGCACTGGTATGCCTCGCCCCTGGTAGCGAAGAGACAGAAGCGGTCACCACCATTGATTTGCTGGTGCGTGGTGGTATTAAGGTTACTACCGCCAGCGTCGCCAGCGACGGAAGTCTGGCGATTACCTGCTCGCGTGGGGTGAAGATCCTGGCGGATGCACCGCTTGTACAGGTGGCGGACGGTGATTACGACATTATCGTTCTGCCGGGCGGTCTGAAGGGGGCAGAGTGTTTCCGCGACAGCCCGCTGCTGGTTGAAACCGTTCGTCAGTTTCATCTTTCCGGGCGTATCGTCGCGGCAATCTGTGCGGCCGCAGGCACGGTGCTGGTTCCGCACGACATTTTCCCCATCGGCAATATGACCGGCTTCCCTGGCCTGAAGGACACCATTCCGGAAGAGCAGTGGGTGGATAAACGCGTGGTCTGGGATCCACGCGTTAACCTGCTCACCAGCCAGGGGCCGGGCACCGCCATTGATTTTGGCCTGAAGATTATTGACCTGCTGGTCGGGCGCGAAAAAGCGTACGAAGTGGCGTCATCACTGGTGATGGCGGCGGGGATTTATAATTACTATGAAGAGTAGTGCATAAAAAAAGCCGGGTGGCGGCTACGCCTTACCCGGCCTACAAATGCACGGTACCGTAGGCCCGGTAAGCGAAGCGCCACCGGGCGAGAAACTACGGGCGATACACCTTCACATTGGCGAAGCCCTGCTCACGCAGATACAGCGCCTGCAAACGGCTCATGACCCCACGTTCGCACCACAGCAGATACGTTTTGCTCTGGTCGAGATCGCCAAACTGGGTGCTCAGCTTGTAGAACGGCAGCGAAACCACTTCCACGCCTTCCACCTGCAACGGCTTGTCATCCTGCTCATCAACAGAACGGATATCCAGAATCGTATCGTTAGCACCGAAGCCGCTGACCGTCTCTACCTCAACCACTTCCTGCTCGGTCTGCTGGGCGATCTCACGGATATCGATGTTGGACGCTTCCGCCACCACTTTTTCCAGGATGCTGAAATCGAAGTTCTCTTCTTCCGCTTCGATCTTCGCCTTCACCGCTTTAATGGTTGGACTTTTTGAAATCACACCGCAATATTCCGGCATGGTACGGGCAAAATCTTCAGTACCGATTTTACGCGCCAGATCGATGATGTGCTCTTTATCGTGAGAGATCAGCGGACGCAGGATCAGCGTATCAGACACGTTGTCGATAAGGCGCAGGTTGGTCAGCGTCTGGCTGGAGACCTGCCCCAGCGCTTCACCGGTGACCAGCGCCTGCACGCCGTAGCGCTCAGCCACTTTGGACGCCGCACGCACCATCATACGTTTCAGGACCACGCCCATCTGGCCGTCGTCCACTTTTTCGAGGATTTCGCCGACCACCGGCTCAAAGTTGATCGCCACAAAACGCACGCGGTGAGAGCTGCCGAAGCGGTTCCACAGGTAATGCGCCACCTGACGTACGCCGATTTCATGCGCCGCGCCGCCCAGGTTAAAGAAGCAGTAGTGCACGCGGCAGCCGCGACGCATCAGCATATAGCTGGACACGCCGGAGTCGAACCCGCCGGAGATCAGCGACAGCACATCTTCCTGAGTGCCGATAGGGAAACCGCCAATCCCTTCGTAACGGCCCTTGACCAGCAGCAGGCGATCGTTTTCGATCTCAAGGTTAACGGTGACGTCCGGGTTAGTCAGGCGCACGCGCGCCGTTTCAACGTGCTGGTTCAGACCTCCGCCGACGTAGCGCTCAACCTCGATAGAGCTAAACTCATGCTTACCCCGGCGCTTCACGCGCACGCAAAACGTTTTCCCTTCGATCTGGTCGCGGTACTGTACCAGCGCCTTTTCGAAGATATCGTGCATATCGGTGAAGGGAACGTCTTCCACTTCCAGAATATGGTGAATACCCGGGATACGGGTCAGCGCGTCGCGAATATCAAGACGTTTGTTTTCGTCTTTCGCGCGGACTTCAACGTGATCCCAGTGACGCACCACGGCGAGCGTTTCGTCGTAGTGTTTTAATACGTTACGAATGTTCCCGGTGAGAATTTTAATAAAGCGCAAACGCACGGATTGGCTTTTGATGGTGATTTCAGGGAACAATTTAATGATAAACTTCATGGCGGCAATGTTTCTTAGGCAAGCTTATAAAGGCTTGTAGTGGAAAATGATACAGCAGCCCACACCCGTGGCTGCATCCAGGCGCGCAAGTATACCACCATCGCGCCACTCGCGTTATTTGATAATTGCCCCGAGTCCGTTACCATGTCAGGGCGAAAAATTTAAGAGTCAATTCACTATGCCGAAGAAAAACGACGCACCGGCCAGTTTCGAAACTGCGCTGAGTGAACTGGAGCAGATCGTTACCCGTCTTGAGAGCGGCGATCTCCCGCTGGAAGACGCGCTCAACGAATTTGAACGCGGCGTGCAGCTTGCGCGCCAGGGGCAGGTAAAACTCCAGCAGGCCGAGCAGCGTGTGCAGATCCTGCTTTCCGACAGCGAAGACGCTAAAACCACGCCATTCACACCGGACGCCGAGTAAATGGATTTTTCCAACGCGCTTCAGGCGCGCGTCATCCGCGCCAACGATGCGCTGCGCCGATTCATTGAGCCGCAGCCTTTTCAGAACACTCCACTGGTTGAAGCCATGCACTATGGCGCACTCTTGGGGGGTAAACGCCTGCGTCCGTTCCTGGTGTATGCCACGGGCAATATGTTCGGTATCAGCGATAACACGCTGGACGCCCCGGCAGCCGCCGTGGAGTGTATCCACGCCTATTCGCTGATCCATGATGATTTGCCGGCCATGGACGATGACGATCTGCGTCGCGGTCAGCCAACCTGCCATATCAAATTTGGCGAAGCGAATGCCATTCTGGCGGGGGATGCGCTGCAAACCCTGGCCTTTTCCATTCTGAGCGATGCGCCGATGGTTGAGGTGAGCGATCGCGATCGTCTGGCAATGGTGTCCGAACTGGCAATGGCCAGCGGCGTCGCCGGGATGTGCGGCGGCCAGGCGCTGGATTTAGAGGCTGAAGGGCGTCAGGTTACTCTGGAACAGCTGGAGCGCATCCACCGTCACAAAACGGGCGCACTGATTCGTGCAGCCGTTCGCCTGGGCGCGTTGAGCGCGGGTGAACGCGGGCGTAAAGCCCTGCCGATTCTGGACAGATACGCAGAAAGTATCGGTCTGGCATTCCAGGTTCAGGATGACATTCTGGATGTGGTGGGCGATACTGCAACATTGGGAAAACGTCAGGGTGCGGATCAGCAGCTTGGCAAAAGTACCTACCCCGCCCTGTTGGGCCTTGAGCATGCCCAACGTAAAGCCCGGGATCTGATAGACGATGCCCGCCGGTCGCTGAATGAGCTGGCCGCGCAATCGCTGGATACCTCGGCACTGGAAGCGCTAGCGGACTACATAATCCAGCGTGATAAATAAACTATAAATCTCGATGAGCCTTTGATGAGTTTTGATATTGCCAAATACCCGACACTGGCGTTAGTTGACTCCACTCAGGAGTTACGTCTGTTGCCGAAAGAGAGTCTGCCGAAGCTGTGTGACGAGCTGCGTCGCTACCTGCTCGACAGCGTTAGCCGCTCCAGCGGCCACTTCGCCTCCGGACTTGGCACGGTTGAGCTGACCGTGGCGTTGCATTACGTCTATAACACGCCGTTCGATCAGCTGATCTGGGATGTCGGCCACCAGGCCTATCCGCACAAAATTCTGACCGGACGTCGCGATAAAATTGGCACCATTCGCCAGAAAGGGGGCCTGCACCCGTTCCCGTGGCGCGGCGAGAGTGAATATGACGTGTTAAGCGTCGGTCACTCTTCCACCTCCATTTCTGCGGGCATTGGTATTGCCGTTGCCGCCGAAAAAGAGAATAAACAACGCCGCACCGTCTGCGTAATTGGCGACGGGGCGATCACCGCGGGGATGGCCTTTGAGGCCATGAACCATGCGGGCGATATCAAACCGGACATGCTGGTGATCCTCAACGATAACGAAATGTCGATCTCCGAGAACGTCGGCGCGCTGAATAATCATCTGGCGCAGCTGCTGTCCGGCAAGCTTTACTCCTCACTGCGTGAAGGCGGTAAAAAAGTCTTCTCCGGCGTACCGCCGATCAAAGAGCTGCTTAAGCGTACCGAAGAACACATCAAAGGCATGGTCGTGCCGGGTACGCTGTTCGAAGAGCTGGGCTTTAACTATATTGGCCCGGTGGACGGCCACGATGTGCTGGGCCTGGTGACGACGCTTAAAAATATGCGCGACCTGAAAGGCCCGCAGTTCCTGCACATCATGACCAAAAAAGGGCGTGGTTACGAACCGGCGGAAAAAGATCCGATCACCTTCCACGCGGTGCCTAAGTTCGACCATACCAGCGGCTGCCTGCCGAAAAGCAGCGGCGGGATGCCGAGCTACTCAAAAATCTTTGGCGACTGGCTGTGCGAAACGGCGGCGAAAGACAACATGCTGATGGCGGTAACGCCTGCCATGCGTGAAGGCTCCGGCATGGTCGAGTTTTCCAAAAAATACCCGGACCAGTATTTCGACGTCGCCATTGCCGAACAGCACGCGGTGACCTTCGCAGCGGGACTGGCGATTGGCGGCTACAAGCCGGTGGTCGCGATCTACTCTACCTTCCTGCAACGCGCCTACGATCAGGTTATCCATGACGTTGCCATCCAGAAGCTGCCGGTGCTGTTTGCTATCGATCGCGCGGGCATTGTGGGGGCTGACGGCCAGACGCACCAGGGCGCGTTTGATCTCTCCTTCCTGCGTTGCATCCCTGATATGGTGATCATGACGCCAAGCGACGAAAACGAGTGTCGTCAGATGCTGTATACCGGTTACCACTATCAGGACGGTCCCTGCGCGGTACGTTATCCACGCGGTAATGCCCTTGGCGTTGAATTACAGCCGCTGGAAAAACTGGATATCGGTAAAGGTCTGGTGAAACGCCGCGGTGAAAAAGTGGCGATCCTGAACTTTGGTACGCTGATGCCGGAAGCGGCAAAAGTCGCTGAAAACCTGAATGCGACGCTGGTCGATATGCGCTTCGTGAAGCCGCTCGATGAATCTCTGATTCTGAGCATGGCGGAAAGCCATGACGTGCTGGTCACGCTGGAAGAGAACGCCATCATGGGTGGCGCGGGAAGCGGCGTGAATGAAGTGCTGATGGCGAACCGTAAAGCCGTTCCGGTGCTTAACCTCGGTCTGCCGGACCACTTCATCCCGCAAGGCACCCAGGACGAGGCGCGCGCCGACATTGGTCTGGACGCCGCCGGTATCGAAGCTAAAATCCGCACCTGGCTGACCTGATCCCTCCCCTTTTCTGCTCCTGCTATGCTTAAACGTATTGTTTAAACAGCAGGAGCGGAACCATGCAATACACGACATTAGGAAAAACGGATCTTAAGGTGTCCCGGCTTTGCCTGGGATGCATGACGTTTGGCGAGCCTGACCGGGGAAATCATGCCTGGACGCTGCCGGAAGAGAGCAGCCGCCCCATCATCAAGCGCGCCATTGACGGCGGCATCAACTTCTTCGATACCGCCAACAGCTACTCCGACGGCAGTAGCGAAGAGATTGTGGGCCGCGCCCTGCGAGATTTTGCCCGTCGTGATGACGTTGTGGTCGCCACTAAGGTGTACTACCCGTCAGGCGATCTGGCGGAAGGCCTATCTCGCGCGCAGATCCTGCGTTCCATTGATGACAGCCTCAGACGCCTGAACATGGATTACGTCGACCTGCTGCAAATCCACCGCTGGGATTACAACACCCCGATCGAAGAGACGCTTGAAGCGTTGAACGACGTCGTGAAAGCCGGTAAAGCGCGCTACATCGGCGCATCGTCCATGCATGCCTCACAGTTTGCCCAGGCGCTCGATCTCCAGGCGCAGCACGGCTGGGCGCGCTTTGTCACCATGCAGGATCACTACAACCTGATTTACCGGGAAGAAGAGCGCGAGATGCTGCCGCTCTGCTACCAGGAAGGCGTGGCGGTGATCCCGTGGAGCCCGCTGGCGCGCGGAAGGTTAACCCGTCCGTGGGGGGAAACTACCGCCCGGCTGGTATCGGATGAAGTGGGTAAAAACCTGTATGACGATACAGAAGCCAGCGATGCGTTAATTGCCGAACGCTTAGCCGGGATCGCCGACGATATCGGTGCAACGCGCGCGCAGGTGGCGCTGGCGTGGCTGCTGAGCAAGCGCGGTGTCGCCGCGCCGATTGTGGGCACATCGCGGGAAGAACAGCTGGATGAGTTGTTAAGTGCGGTGGACTTATCGTTGACGCCGGAGCAGATTGCCGAACTGGAAACGCCGTATCAGCAGCATCCGGTGGTAGGGTTTAAATAAACACTTGCCGGGTGGCGGCTTCGCCTTACCCGGCCTACAAATAAAGTGCGATCGTAGGCCGGGTAAGGCGAAGCCGCCACCCGGCAAAACACTCACCCAAAGTGATCGTACCCTTTCCAGTCAAGCGTAACCGGGGCGCCGTCGCGGACAAACAGCAGCCCTTCACTTTCCGGCATCACCTGCCCGATGCAGGTAAATTTCGCCCCCAGATGCGCTAACGCCACATCCAGCGTTCCGCGATTCAGCTCAGGCACGGTGAAGCACAGCTCATAATCTTCTCCACCGGATAACGCCCAGCGCAGCGCCTGTTCAGGTTCGACATGGCGAAGCAGTTGCGCCGACAGCGGGAACAGATCCAGGTCAACGCGTGCGCCCACGCCGCTGGCTTTCAGGATATGACCGAGATCGGAGATCAGCCCGTCAGAGAGATCGATTGCGGAGCTTGCCCGCTCGCGCAGCGCCTGACCGTGCAGAATACGCGGCGTTGGCCGCAGATGGCGCTTCACCAGATACGCCGCATCGTCAGCATCTTCAACCGTTAAACGGTTCTGAAGGATCGCCAGCCCTGCCGCGCTGTCGCCCGGCGTACCGGTCACGTAGATCCAGTCACCCGGTTTTGCGCCCGAACGCTTCAGCGCGCGCCCGGCAGGCACATAGCCGTGGATTGCCAGGGTCATCGACAGCGGACCGGCGGTGGTATCACCGCCAATCAGCTGCATATCGTAATAATTCAGCTGTTCAAACAGGGCATCGCTGAAGGCTTCAAGCCAGGCTTCATCCACCTCCGGCAGGGTCAGCGCCAGCGTCAGCCAGGCCGGGTCGGCGCCCATTGCCGCCAGATCGCTGACGTTAACCGCCAGCGCCTTATACGCCAGATCGGCAGGATCGATATCCGGCAGGAAATGTCGCCCACACACTAAGGTGTCGGTGCTGATTGCCAGCGTCTGTTTTTCGGGAATATTGAGAAGTGCGCAGTCATCGCCAATACCGGTTTCAACATCAAGACGAGAGGTTCTGACACGGTCGAAATAACGGGCAATCAGGGAGAATTCGCCGCATGCCATACGTTATGCCTCAGCAAATAAAAGAAAAAACCGGAGCCGCACTGCCGTTGGGGCAATGCAGGACTCCGGTTTGCGGATCACTTTTTGTGGGGACGGATCGCAGGTGCGGCTTTATCCAGCACGCCGTTAACAAACTTGTGGCTGTCTTCAGCGCCGAAGGTTTTCGCCAGTTCGATCGCTTCGTTGATGGCCACTTTGTACGGCACATCATCACGTTTAGACAGCTCAAACAGCGCGATACGCAACACTGCTTTTTCGACCTGGCCCAGCTCTTCGAGCAGACGGGACAGATATGGCTTCATCAGACCATCGAGATACGCGCTATTAGTCGCCACTCCCGACAGCAGTTCACGGAAGTACAGAACGTCAACGTCTTTCACGTCCTGTTCTGACAGGAACTGGTATTCAACATCAGCGATGTCGTTCTGGGACAACTGCCAGGAGTAAAGTGCCTGGACGGCACATTCACGGGCGCGGCGACGAGCAGCAGGTTTCACGGAATTCCCCTTACAAAAAAATCAGGCCTTGATGGCTTTCAATACATTGATCATTTCAAGCGCGGTCAGTGCAGCTTCTGCACCTTTGTTACCGGCTTTGGTACCAGCACGTTCGATGGCTTGTTCAATACTTTCGGTGGTCAGCACGCCGAACGCGACAGGAATTTCAGCATCCTGCGCAACGTGCGCCAGACCATTGCTTGCACCGCCCGCAACGTATTCGAAGTGCGCAGTGCCGCCACGAATAACAGTACCCAGCGCAATCACCGCGTCGTATTTACCGGTTTTCGCCAGCGCGCCCGCTGCCAGTGGCAGTTCGTAAGCACCTGGTACCCAAACGACGGTAATGTTGTCATCTTTAACCTGGCCGATACGTTTCAGGGCGTCAACCGCACCTTCCAGCAGGCTATCGTTGATGAAGTTGTTGAAACGCGCAATGGTGATGGCGACGCGAGCGTCCGGGGTAGCTACAGCAGCTTCAATAATGTTCATACTCTTCCTTTACGGGTTCATTTGGCCCCGCAGGGGGGCGGATTTTATCATAATACTTTGCGCACTGCTTCCCTATTTCAGGTGCAATTACGCTGTCGTTAAATGGAGGCAGACATCCGGTCCTACCGGACGAATCTCGCTGAATGAGAGTTGCGGCGCATCGGCCAGTTTTTCAAGGCCGGGCAGCACAAACAGGCCGCGCGCGTCATTACCTAACAGTTTAGGCGCAACGTAGACGAGAAGCTCATCCACCAGCCCCGCCTGAAGCAGTGCGCCGGCGAGCGTCGGACCGGCTTCAACCCAGATGCTGTTGACCTGCTGTTTGCCGAGCAGCATCATCAGCACCACCAGATCGAGATGCCCGTTATGTTCCGGCACCATAATGCTGCGCACGCCTTCCGGCCACTCGCGCGTATCTTCTTTGGTGCGGGCAATCCAGGTTTCCCCCGGCTGCTGCACGATGCGGTGCTCCGGCGTCACGCGGTTCTGGCTATCAACAATAATGCGCAGCGGCTGACGCAGGTTCTCCTGCGGATAGAGCGCCTGGGTATCCGCATTCAGCTCTTCCCAGCGCACGGTCATGGCCGGATCGTCAGCCAGTACCGTTTCACTGCTGGTGAGAATAGCATGGCTTTGTGCGCGCAGACGTTGCACATCGCGCCTTGCCTGCGGCGAGGTGATCCACTGGCTTTCGCCGTTCGCCATCGCCGTGCGGCCATCCAGGGACGCGCCAAGCTTAAGCTGGATAAAGGGGAAGCCGGTGCGCATGCGCTTCAGGAAGCCTTTATTCAGGGCTTCCGCATCCGGCATCATCAGTCCGTGGCTGACGTCGATACCTTCCTGTTGCAGACGATACAGCCCGCGGCCCGCCACCTGCGGGTTAGGATCCTGCATGGCGGCGACAACGCGCGAGACGCCCGCCGCAATCAGCGCTTCACAGCACGGCGGCGTGCGCCCGTGATGGCTGCATGGCTCCAGCGTCACGTAGGCCGTCGCGCCACGCGCTTTCTCTCCCGCCATGCGCAGGGCATGCACTTCAGCATGCGGCTCGCCTGCGCGGTAGTGAAAACCTTCCCCCACAATCTCGCCATCTTTAACAATGACGCACCCGACATTGGGGTTAGGGTGAGTGGTAAACCGACCGCGCTGCGCCAGCTTCATGGCTCGCGCCATGTACATCTCGTCGTGCATGGGCTTAATCCTGTAAGCGGGCGATCTCTTCGCCAAACTCTTTGATGTCTTCGAAGCTGCGGTAAACGGAGGCAAAGCGGATATAGGCGACTTTATCGAGCTTTTTCAGCTGTTCCATCACCAGATTGCCGATCATTTTGCTCGGCACTTCGCGCTCACCTAACCCCCGCAGATAAGATTTAATATGGTTTAACGCCATTTCGACGTCATCAGAGCTGACGGGCCGTTTTTCCAGCGCCTTGAGCATCCCGCTACGCAGTTTCTCTTCATTGAACGGTTCGCGCACATCGTTACTTTTTACCACGCGCGGCATTACCAGCTCTGCCACCTCGAAGGTGGTAAAACGCTCGTTGCACACCAGACACTGCCGACGACGACGCACGGAAGACCCTTCGCCTACAAGACGTGAGTCGATGACTTTGGTATCCACAGCGGAGCAAAATGGGCAATGCATACGATGTCCCTGTTATCTGGTTAACTGATTTCTATTTTACCCTGAACTGGCCCGACAACAAAGGAAGAGCTTTTTGAGACAAAGGATCTATGCCTGACGGCACTATCCTGTCTACCATTGCAGCAATCTATGATTTCAAGGAATTAAACGCAATGACAAGACGTTACCTGAAAATAGTGCTGGTGGGGAGCCTGTTCACGCTCAGCGCCTGCGCACAGCAAAGCGAAGTCCGCGAGATGAAACAAAGCGTGAATACGCTTAACGTGGCGATGGACAAACTTAACAAAGAAACCGTGAAGATCACCCAGCAGAACGCGCTGAATGCCAAATCCAGCAATGGCGTTTATTTATTGCCAGGTGCAAACACGCCCGCGCGTCTGAACAGCCAGATTGGCACCCTAAAGATGTCTCTGGTGAATGTTGCAGCGAATGCCGATGGTACTCGCGCAACATTACGCATTCAGGGTGAATCCAACGATCCGCTTCCCGCGTTCAGCGGCACCGTAGAGTGGGGCCAGATTCAGGGCACTACGGAGAGCTATCAGGAAGTGAACGTGAAGAATCAGCTCTTCACCGCCCCCGCCAGCACGCTGGCGCCGAGCGACGTGGACATCCCGGTTCAGCTGAGCGGCCTGACGCCGGAACAGTTAGGCTTTATCCGCATTCACGACATTCAACCCGCCGCGCAATAACCTCCCCTTTTGGCGGAGTGAAATGTCACTCCGCTAACATTTACATTTCGTATGGATTGGCAACATAAATTATTGCCGCTACAATCGCGCCCGTCTAAAGTACGCAAACGTGAACGCAATCGATTACGTATGTGAGAGATATGTGAAACAACACATATTTTTGTGAGCAAGGATTCCTATAATAGGCTCCGCAGAAACACGAAATATTTAGAAACGCAATTCGCGCATTTTTCACTCCCGGAAGGGAATTTCAATCAGTGGCATGATTATGAAAAAAACATTACTCGCAGCCGGTGCAGTTCTGGCACTGTCCTCCTCTTTCACTGTTAACGCAGCGGAAAACGACAAACCACAATACCTCTCCGACTGGTGGCACCAGAGCGTTAACGTGGTAGGCAGCTACCACACCCGTTTCGGACCACAGATCCGTAACGATACTTACCTCGAGTACGAAGCGTTCGCTAAAAAAGACTGGTTTGATTTCTACGGCTACGTCGATCTCCCGGTATTCTTCGGCGGTAACTCCGATGCCAAAGGTATCTGGAACAACGGCTCTCCGCTGTTCATGGAAATCGAACCACGGTTCTCCATCGACAAGCTGACCGGCACCGATCTTAGCTTCGGTCCGTTCAAAGAGTGGTATTTCGCGAACAACTACATTTATGACATGGGTCGCAACGATTCTCAGGAACAGAGCACCTGGTATATGGGTCTGGGTACTGACATCGATACCGGCCTGCCAATGAGCCTGTCTCTGAACGTGTATGCGAAATACCAGTGGCAGAACTATGGCGCATCGAATGAGAACGAGTGGGATGGCTACCGTTTCAAAGTGAAATACTTTGTGCCAATCACTCAGCTGTGGGGCGGTAACCTGAGCTATATCGGTTTCACCAACTTTGACTGGGGTTCAGATCTGGGCGACGATAACTTCTATGACAACAACGGGAAGCACGCTCGTACCAGTAACTCCATCGCGTCCAGCCACATCCTGGCGCTGAACTACGATCACTGGCACTACTCTGTTGTTGCGCGTTACTGGCACAACGGTGGTCAGTGGAACGACGACGCCAGCCTGAACTTCGGCAATGGCGACTTCAGCGTTCGCTCTACCGGTTGGGGTGGTTACCTGGTCGTGGGTTACAACTTCTAATCCAGCGTTTAGTGCCGGGTGGCGGCTACGCCTTACCCGGCCTACAAAACCCGATAACGTCGCAAATCGTAGGCCGGGTAAGCGAAGCGCCACCCGGCGCATAAGCCAGCTCCTGAGCTGGCTTTTTACTGCTTCACCTTCCGCAAAAAATCCGCCAGCGACCTGTCCGCGCTTTCGCTAAAGCGTCTTTCCGTCAGCGTAATATGCAAACACCGGTCGAGACGGAAACAGCGATAGTCATCGCGCCGTTCGCACCACGCGGCCAGCAGCCAGTGCTCTCCCCAGAAGAACAGCCCCAGCGGCTGAACCTCACGCCAGGTTAACTGCCCGGCTTCATCGCGATAGTGCAACCCCAGCACACGCAGGGCAGAAATGGCCTGGTGGATCACGTCGAAACCACTACGGGAATGTGGCTGAAGGGCAATATCCGGCGCGTAAATCCGCGTCTGTTCAGCTTTGCGGCGGCTCTCTTCCGGCAGGATCGCCAGCACTTTTTCCTGAGCAGACTCCAGCTCGCGCGACAGCGATTCCCCGCCCCAGGTTTTGAGCAGGCGAATCGCCACCATCAGCGCCTCGGACTCTTTGTTGGTCAGCATCAGCGGGGGTAAATCAAAACCCGACATCAGCCGATATCCGCTTCCCGCCTCGCCTTCCACCGGCACGCCGGAAAGCGACAGGTCGCGGATATCGCGGTACACCGTGCGCTCGGACACGCCAAGCCTTTCCGCCAGATGCGCTGCCGTTGTCAGACGCCTGCCCCGCAGGATCTGCACAATCTGGAATAATCGGTCAGCGCGTCGGGTCATCGGTGTACTCTCATACCGGTTGATGGAGGCCGACGCGATTACCTTCGCTGTCGGTAAACAGGGCTATAGTGCCGATGCCTTGCGGCAGTTCCAGCGGGCCAAACACGCACTCACCGCCCGCAGAAGCAATACGATCGAGCGTGGCCGCCAGATTGTCAGTATGCAGGTAAATAATAGCGCCCTGTGAAGAGGGTGTAACGCCGTCAAATTTCGCCAGCGCGCCGCCGGTGGCCGGATCCTCGTGCGGGAAAATCGCCAGATCAGCCACGTCCATCTTCTCGCGCCGCAGCACGACCTGCATCACCGGCTCATAAAATTTGATGGCGCGATCCATATCGGCGACCGGAATTTCAAACCAGTTAATAACACTTTTCATACGTCCTCCTGCCTGTTGTTAGGGTTCAGAAGGAGTCTACGACAGGGCTCCTGACAGCATACTGTCAGGAGTGTTTGTGAGATGCAGACAAAAAAAATCCCGGCCAGCAGGCCGGGATTTCGATACCGCATAAGACTCTTACGGCAGAATGGACGGCTGATCCGCCCCTTCTTTCTCGACTTTCTGCTGGATCAGATGCTCGCGCTTCATGCCCAGCTTCAGCGCCAGTGCGGACGCGACGTAGATAGACGAGGCCGTACCGATAGACACACCGATCAGCATGGTCAGCGAGAAGCCTTCCAGCACCGGGCCACCGAACAGGAACAGCATCAGGATCACCATCAGGGTGGTGCCGGAGGTGATCAACGTACGGTGCAGCGTCTGGGTCAACGACACGTTAAAGATTTCGTACGGCGTGCCGCGACGGATCTTACGGAAGTTTTCACGAATACGGTCAGATACCACGATACTGTCGTTCAGTGAGTAACCGATAACGGACATCAGGGATGCCACAATCGTCAGGTCAATCTCAATGTGGAACAGAGACAGTATGCCCATGGTGATCACCACGTCGTGCGCCAGGGCGATAACCACGCCTGCCGCCAGTCGCCACTCAAAGCGGAAACCGACGTAAATCAGGATCGAGATCAGCGCCACCAGCAGCGCCATCGCACCGGTCTGCGCCAGGTCAGCACCAACGCTCGGGCCGACAAACTCAATACGCTTAACCGTTGCATCCTGACTGGTCGTTTCGTTAATCACCTGGACGACCTTACTGCCCAGCTCCTGGCTGCCGTTGGCATCGTGTACCGGCGGCATACGCACCATGATGTCGCGGCTGCTGCCGAAGTTCTGTAGCAGCGGCTCTTCAAAGCCCGCCTTTTGCAGAGACTCACGCATCTGGTCCATATCGACCGGTTTTTCCAGGGTAATTTCAATCACCGTACCACCGGTGAAATCCAGACCCCAGTTAAAGCCTTTCACGCCCATAATGACGATGGACAAGATCAGCAGAAAACCTGAAATGCCGAAGGCCCAGTAGTCCCAGCGCATAAAGTCCCAGACTTTACGGCCGTGGTTCAATTGTTCAACAGTATATTCCTGTGCCACAACGCACTCCTCAGATAGACAGCTTTTTGACGCGCTTGCCGCCGTACAGCAGGTTCACGATGGCACGGGTGCCGACAATAGCGGTAAACATCGACGTTGCGACACCGATACCGGTAGTAATCGCAAAGCCTTTGATCGCGCCAGTACCCACTGCATACAGGATAAGAACCTTAATCAGTGTTGTTACGTTCGCATCGAAGATGGAGCTGAACGCCCCTTTGTAGCCTTCTTCAATCGCCTGCTGTACAGAACGACCGTTGCTCAGCTCTTCTTTGATACGTTCGTTTATCAGTACGTTGGCGTCGACCGCCACCGCAAGGGTTAGAACGATACCCGCGATACCAGGCATGGTTAGCGTCGCCCCCGGCAGCAGGGACATGATACCGATGATCAGCACCAGGTTGGCAATCAGCGCGGAGGTCGCAATCAGGCCGAACTTCTTATAGAAGAAGATCATGAAGATGATGGACACCGCCAGACCGGCCAGACACGCTTCCAGACCCTGTTTGATGTTCTGCATACCCAGGGTTGGACCGATGGTACGTTCTTCAACAATCTGAATTGGCGCAATCAGCGCACCGGCACGCAGCAGCAGAGAGAGCTGACGCGCTTCGTTCGGGTTGCTGATACCGGTAATACGGAAGCTGTTACCCAGACGAGACTGGATGTTGGCGATGTTAATCACCTCTTCCTCTTTCACCAGTACGGCACGGCCATTGGCGTCTTTCTTACCGCTGTCTTTGTACTCCACGAACAGGGTCGCCATCGGTTTGCCGATGTTGTCCTTGGTGAAGTTAGACATGATGTTGCCACCTGCGCTATCCAGCGAGATGTTAACCTGCGGCTGGTTGTACTCATCCTGGCTTGAAGTGGAGTCGGTGATATGGTCACCGGTCAGGATCACGCGTTTGTACAGCACAACCGGCTGGCCTTCGCGGGTCTGTTTCACTTCGGAATCGCCCGGCACACGGCCTGAAGCCGCAGCAGCCTGGTCGACGTTGGAGTTAACCAGACGGAACTCCAGGGTCGCCGTCGCGCCCAGAATCTCTTTCGCACGGGCGGTATCCTGGATACCCGGCAGTTCGACCACGATACGGTCAGCACCCTGGCGCTGTACCAGTGGCTCAGCCACGCCCAGCTGGTTTACACGGTTACGCAGAATGTTAATGTTCTGCTGAACGGCGTACTCACGTGCTTCACTCAGACGCGCGTCGGTCATTACCGCACGCAGCTGGTTGCTGCCCTGAGAGGTGATCACCAGATCGCGGTGACGCTGAGACAGATAGGTCACAGCCTGATCGCGTGCCGCGCTGTCGCGGAACGTGATGCTCATGCCGTAGTTATCTTCTTTACGTACGGTAGTGTACGGAATGCCCTTATCGCGCAGATCGCTGCGCAGGCTGTCGATGTTCTGTTCCTGTAGCTTGCCGAGCGCGGTATCCATATCCACTTCCATCAGGAAGTGAACGCCGCCACGCAGGTCAAGACCCAGTTTCATTGGCTCTGCGTTCAGCGCAGCCAGCCAGCGTGGGGTTGCAGGAGCAAGGTTAAGCGCCACGACATATTTATCACCCAGCACGCCCATCAGCGCTTCACGTGCGCGGAGCTGCGTGTCGGTGGTGTCGAAGCGAGCAAGAATTGCGCCCTCTTCCAGTGCCACAGACTTAGCGGTAATTTTTTCTTCTTGTAACGTTTTCTGGACCTGGATCAGCGTTTGCTCACTGGCGGCGACACCGCGCGCGCCAGTGATTTGAACGGCCGGATCCTCACCATACAGGTTGGGAAGCGCGTACAGCAGGCCGACGATAATCACGACGACCAGCATGATGTACTTCCACAAAGGATAACGGTTTAACACGGCAGTTCCCTTTGGGAAAAGTTGGGATTACAGCGCCTTCATGGTGCCTTTCGGCAGAACGGCAGCTACGAAGTCACGTTTGATAACCACTTCAGTGGTGTCGTTGAGGGCGATAGCAATGTAGCCGTTTTCCGCTACTTTGGTTACGCGACCCACCAGGCCACCATTGGTCAGGACTTCATCGCCCTTCGCGATGGAGTTCATCAGGTTTTTGTGCTCTTTAGTACGCTTCTGCTGTGGACGCAGGATCATGAAGTAGAAGATCAGACCGAACACAACCAGCATCAGAATCAGAGACATCGGGCTGCCCTGCGCTGGTGCACCCGTTGCTGCTACCGCATCAGAAATAAAAAAGCTCATTCAAATTCCCTCATTATTAAAATTAATCAACGTTCAACGGTGGAACATCCCGCCCCTGACGTTGGTAGAAATCGGTCACGAAGCTCTCTAATTTACCCTCTTCGATAGCCTTACGTAAACCAGCCATTAAGCGCTGATAATAACGAAGATTATGAATGGTATTGAGACGCGCCCCCAAAATCTCGTTGCAACGATCGAGATGATGCAGATACGCGCGAGAATAATTGCGACAGGTATAGCAATCGCACTCGGAATCGAGCGGGCTGGTGTCACTTTTATGCTTCGCGTTACGGATTTTCACCACGCCATCGGTAACGAACAGATGACCGTTACGCGCGTTTCGGGTTGGCATAACGCAGTCGAACATATCAATGCCGCGACGTACGCCTTCCACCAGATCTTCTGGTTTACCCACACCCATCAGGTATCGTGGTTTATCCGCCGGGATTTGCGGGCAGACATGCTCCAGAATACGGTGCATGTCTTCCTTCGGCTCACCCACAGCCAAACCGCCGACAGCGTAGCCATCAAAGCCTATCTCTACCAGACCTTTAACCGAGATATCGCGTAAATCTTCGTAAACGCTGCCCTGGATAATGCCGAACAGCGCATTTTTGTTTTGCAGGGAGTCAAAACGGTCGCGGCTACGCTTCGCCCAACGCAGGGACATCTCCATGGAGCGTTTGGCGTAGTCCCAGTCCGCCGGGTATGGCGTACATTCATCGAAGATCATCACGATATCGGAGCCGAGATCGTACTGAATCTCCATGGATTTTTCCGGATCGAGGAAGATTGGATCGCCGTTGATCGGGTTACGGAAGTGTACGCCCTGCTCGGTGATCTTACGGATATCGCCCAGGCTGAAGACCTGGAAACCGCCGGAGTCGGTGAGGATCGGGCCTTTCCACTGCATGAAATCGTGCAGGTCGCCGTGGAGCTTCATGATCTCCTGGCCCGGACGCAGCCACAGGTGGAAGGTGTTGCCGAGGATAATCTGTGCGCCAGTGGCTTCAACTTCTTCCGGCGTCATTCCTTTTACGGTGCCGTACGTGCCCACAGGCATAAACGCGGGGGTTTCTACCACGCCGCGATCAAACACCAGGCGACCGCGACGCGCGCGGCCATCGGTGGTATCGAGTTCAAATTTCATTTTTTCTCCGACGTCAGAAAAACAGTCCAACGTTGTAACACGGTGCCGCGGACTTATTCCCCGACACGCTCATTCAAAGCCTGCGGATTGTACGTGATAAACATCGCGTCACCGTAGCTAAAAAAGCGATATTTTTGTTCTACCGCAGACTTGTAGGCGTTCATCGTATGCTGATACCCCGCAAACGCGGAAACCAGCATAATCAGCGTCGATTCAGGCAGATGGAAGTTGGTCACCAGCGCATCAATGACTTTGTACTGATAACCCGGGTAGATAAAGATCTGCGTATCGCCAAAGAACGGCTCAATCAGCTCGCTTTTCGCGGCCTGCGCAGCGCTCTCAAGGGAACGTACCGACGTTGTACCGACGGCCACGACGCGGCTACCGCGCGCTTTCGCCGCCAGCACCGCATCCACCACCTCCTGCGGCACTTCGGCATACTCAGAGTGCATGATGTGGTCTTCGATGCTGTCCACGCGCACCGGCTGGAAGGTCCCCGCGCCGACGTGCAGCGTCACGAACGCCATCTCAATGCCCTTGGCGCGCAGCTTTTCCAGCAGCGGTTCATCAAAGTGCAGGCCCGCCGTTGGCGCCGCCACCGCGCCAGGCTTCTGGCTGTACACGGTCTGGTACAGCTCGCGGTCGGCCTCTTCGTCCGGGCGCTCAATATACGGCGGCAGCGGCATGTGGCCGATGGCGTTCAGGATATCAAGCACCGTGCGCTCGTCGTTGAATTCCACCTCGAACAGCGCGTCGTGGCGCGCGGTCATGGTCGCTTTGATGCTCTCGTCATCCCCCAGCAGCAGCTCAGCGCCCGGCTTCGGCGCTTTGGAGGCGCGAATATGTGCCAGAATACGTTTATCATCGAGCATACGTTCGACCAGCACCTCGATCTTGCCGCCGCTGGCCTTACGGCCAAACAGACGCGCCGGGATCACGCGGGTATTGTTAAAGACCAGCAGATCGCCAGGGTTGAGCTTGTCGAGCAGATCGGTGAAAGTACCGTGCGTCAGCGCGCCCGTTGGCCCGTCCAGTGACAGCAAGCGACAGCTGCTACGCTCAGGCATGGGGTAGTGAGCAATCAGGGATTCAGGTAGTTCAAAGGAGAAATCGGCGACGCGCATGACGTATACTCGTGACTTAAAAACAGGCGGCATAGTCTAGTGCTCACACCCTTTTGCTGCAACAACTAGCCGCCACCGGACAACGAAAACGCATGAATTTTCTCGCTCACCTGCATCTCGCTCATCTCGCGGACAGCTCCCTCTCCGGCAATTTGCTGGCCGATTTCGTGCGCGGCAACCCCGCGGAAGCGTACTCCCCGGAGGTTGTCGACGGGATTTTTATGCACCGTCGCATCGACGTGCTGACCGATAACCTGCCAGAGGTCACGGAAGCCAAAGCGTGGTTTCGCCCTGAAACGCGCCGCGTTGCGCCGATCACGCTCGACGTCATGTGGGATCATTTCCTGTCGCGCCACTGGTCCCGGCTGTCGCCTGATATGTCGCTGCCTGAGTTTGTGCGCTACGCCCATGCGCAGGTGTCGATCATTTTGCCGGACTCCCCGCCGCGCTTTGTGAATCTGAATAACTATCTCTGGTCTGAACGCTGGCTGGAGCGATACCGCGAGATGGATTTCATTCAGAACGTCCTGAACGGTATGGCGAGCCGTCGACCGCGTCTGGACGCGCTGCGCGACTCATGGCATGACCTGGATGAACATTATGATGCGCTGGAAACCCGCTTCTGGCAGTTCTACCCGCGTATGATGACGCAGGCGAAAAATAAAGAACTGTGAAGTCGGTTCGATTGATAGGTAAAAGCTGGTGGAACGATTGTTACCACCTCTTTGTCTTATTCCCGTACTGCCTCTATACTGGCCCGCGTTGCGTTCCAAATAACCTTAGTATCTACAGGAGAATCATATGGTTCTGGTAACTCGTCCGGCTCCGGATTTTACAGCTGCCGCCGTTCTGGGCAATGGTGAAATCGTTGAAAACTTCAACTTCAAACAGCACACCAACGGTAAAGCGACCGTTCTGTTCTTCTGGCCAATGGACTTCACTTTCGTTTGCCCGTCTGAGCTGATCGCGTTCGACAAACGTTACGAAGAATTCCAGAAGCGTGGCGTGGAAGTGGTTGGCGTCTCCTTCGACTCTGAATTTGTACACAACGCATGGCGTAACACCCCTGTCGAAAACGGCGGCATCGGTGCGGTGAAATACGCGATGGTTGCGGACATCAAACGCGAAATCCAGCAGGCTTACGGTATCGAACATCCGGACGCTGGCGTTGCACTGCGTGGTTCTTTCCTGATCGACGCAAACGGCATCGTTCGTCACCAGGTTGTCAACGATCTGCCGCTGGGTCGTAACATCGACGAAATGCTGCGCATGGTTGACGCGCTCCAGTTCCACGAAGAGCACGGTGAAGTGTGCCCGGCTCAGTGGGAAAAAGGTAAAGAAGGTATGGCGGCTTCCCCAGACGGCGTAGCTAAATACCTGTCCGAGAACGTATCCAGCCTGTAATCGGCACGGTTTACGAAAAAACCCGCGAATACGCGGGTTTTTTTATGGCTTATGCTGCGCCGTCTTTTTTTACCTCGCGCCAGATGCGCCATGCCATACCCGCAAGCACCATCACCCCCGCAATCAGTACGCCCCAGACCATCAGCGTTTTCATTCTGCTTTCCTGATCAGCCGCAGACGTCGCGGTTAAACGCGCCTCGCCACCCAGCGGGACAGGTTCCAGCGTATCCGCCACCGGCAGGGCTGCCAGATCGTAGGTTTTACGCAGTTCGGTCGGGATCAGCATATCCGTCTCCACGCTCGCCGGTTTCGCAGCCCCGTTCCCCCACGCGAGCAGGTACGGCCCCTTCCCCTGCGCGTTGAACACCAGATCGTAGCGCACGCGTTGCCCGGTTACGCCAGGCAGGTTCTCAGGCAGTCGCGCATTGAGGGTCTTAATTTTCACCGCCTCGACCAGCCCGCCCGGGAGCGGAACAGGTTCAGAAGTTTTGCCGCCGAGCTGGTAGATCACCTCTTTTTTCAGCGTATGCCACCGATCCTTATCCGCCTCCCGCCAGGCTATTTCTGCCGGGAGAACGCCGTCGCCATTCAGCATAAAGCCGATCGCACTCAGAGGCTGCGGATGTTTCCAGCGCCACACGGCTTCGCTTTCGGATAACCGCTCCCCCTCTCCCGCCAGGCTAATGTGCTCAGATTCCGGCTGCGCAGGCGCGTTAATCGCGTTGACGCCGGTTAACGTCAGGGCAGAACGCCCCGTGTTCAGCACCAGCAGCAGATAGCGATTCGCCTCAGGCGATAACACCAGATCGGTATCGATGCGGTCGAGCTTCAGGCGATCCTGTCCACTCATTACGTCCAGCAGGGGCATCTCTTCACGCAGGGTATACCAGTTTTTCAGATCCTCGCTGTAATAGACCGATGCCGTCCCCTGCCACGAACCCTGCGGCGTGTCCCAGAAAAGCTGGAGCTGAGAAAGCGGAATCTCCGACGCGTTTTCCGGCAGGGTCAGCAGATAGTGCTGTCCGGCAGCCGCCGCGTGTTGCCCTTCCAGCACAATTTCCACGCCGTTTCTGGCCCGTAGCATAATTTTATCACCGCTGCCCTCTTCCCCGCCCGGCGAGGCGTTAAGCGCAAAGAGGCGCAGCGCCGTGGTGGTCGGTGCCGGCTGCGGACGCGTCGTGGTAACCAGGCTGAACGGTACCGGCTCGCCCGACTGATTAAACACGCGCACGTCGCGCAGATCGGGCGATGTGCTCTGCTGATAAACCGCCAGCGGCAGCATGACCCGATACCACGGCGAAGAGGCAGAGGTATCAAGGGACAGGCCATAGGCATAATCCCGCGGGGATTCCGCTGGCGCGCCCTCGCTGAATGACGGACCGGCCACAGCCAGCAGTGCCGCACAAACAACCGCGTTCATCCATTTCATTTTTCTTCTCCTGCTTTAGGCGGTAGCGGCGAGAAATAGCCCACAATCAGGACCAGGATCGCCACGCCAATAAACGCGACGGCGCGCGCCAGGCCGCCACCGCCCGCGCTGTCCACCAGCATCAGTTTGAGCATCACCACCCCCAGCAGCGCCGCACCGCCAAGCCACTGCTGACGGGAGGCCTGACGGGTGGCGCGGATCATGACCACCAGCGCGCAGAACATCCAGAACAGGGCAAAGGTGGTCTGGATAAGCCGCGAATGCCACAACGACTCCCAATTCCAGGCCACCTCGCCGTACCACGCCAGCGCGCGCAGCAGTGCGCCGTTAAGCCACCAGAAGCCAAGCGCCATCAGCGCAACGGCGGGCCACGGGCGGGACTGCGCAAGCGATGCCGGATAGTAGCGATCCACTTCCCGATAAAACACCACCAGCCCCAGCAGCGCGAACGCCGCCCCTTCCTCAAGCGGGTTCACCAGCGGCAGCCAGGTCTGTCGATAGACCACACCGTCCTGCAAATTAGTCACGACCAGCAATACTACCAGCGCCACAACCACAGGGATCGCGGCAAGGCAGGCGTAGAGCGCAGGCCATACCCGGAACGGCCACCCGCGACGCCGTACGGCCGCGGAGAGCGCCATAATCACCCCACCGCCGACAGCCATCGCAATGCCGCTTCCCCAGGCCGCCATGCCCCACGGCAGGGAGCGGGCAAACCAGTAAAGCTCGGCGGCTATAGCGAGTAAAATCATCCACACCAGCGACAGATGCAGCCCCATTGAGATGCGCGGCAGACGTTTATCTTCGTCGCGCCGCAGCAGCATCAGGGCGGCAGGCAGCGCAATAGCCCAGGCCAGATTTGCCCAGCCGGCCGCCAGGATTTGCTGTTGCCAGATCTGATACAGCACCATCAGCAGCATCACCGGCCACAGCAGCCATTTGCTGGCATCCAGCTCCCGCCACGCCAGACGAGCGGCAGCCTGCCGCCATCCCCAGGCCGACGCCGCCGTCAGCGCCATTACGCCTGCCAGAACCGATAACTCCTGCTTCAGGAACAGCTGCGATGCGCCCAGCAGCGCCACTAACCAGAACAGCAGCCCACCGGCCAGCAGTGCCCAACTGCCCGGCCGCGCGATTTTCTGCCACAGCCAGGCCGCAGCCAGCCAGCAAAGACTGAGCACTGCGAAAATAAGCAGCAGGCTCAGCGAGGTAACGCCGTCCATCTGCGCCCATATCGCGCTGCCGAGCGCCAGCACCAGCAGCGCCGTCCCGCTATAGCTCATGCGCCGCTGCTGCTGTTGCACGCCCAGCCAGAGAATACCCAGCCCTTCCAGCGCCCAGGCCATCGCCGTCCAGCGCGCTGAAAGCGCCAGCGGTATGGCAAGCGTGGCAAACCCGCCGCCGATCGCCAGCGCCGCCATAACCAGTGGCCGCCCGACAGACGGATAGCGTCGCAGTGCGAGAAACGCCAGTGAGAGATAAAACGCACCATAGCCCAGCGCGCTGAGCGCCGGGCCGTACGTCCAGTGAGACGTCATGCCGTACTGCATCCCAAAACCAATCAGCGGCGGTGCAAACAGCAGTACGCCGTCAATAATCTGTTTGCCTTTTTCCTGCGCCCGCAGCGACAGCGCCACGCTGAACACGCCAAAAATAAGCGTATTGGCAATCAGGAACAGCTGACAGATAACATAGTCTTCAGGCTGGTAGTCGCTCAGCCCCCATACCCCGCCAACGCCAAACGTGAAGAGCAGCCCGAGCAGGTTGAGCTCGCGCCAGTGTTGCCAGATGCTGATGACGAGAATGCCGATGGATAACAGGAGATAGAAGGAGAACAGCGCCACAAAGCTACCGCCCCCGGTAGACAGGAGCAGCGGCGCAAGATATCCGCCGAGGCTCGCCAGCATGGCAAGGCTTAGCGCCTTTTGCAGCACGGCCAGCCCGACGCTCGCCGCGCAAATCACCACCAGCAGCGCAAACGCCAGCGTCATCGGTAGCATTTGCCACAGCCGGAATGCGCCAAAGACGGTCAGATAAAGCACGCCGGTCGCACCGCCCTGGAGGATCAGCGCGTAGATCCGCTGCCTGTGCCGCAGCCGCCATCCCACGGCCAGCAGAACCATGGCAAACAGCGCCGTGGCGGCAAGACGCAGCTCAAGCGGAAACAGTGAATGTTCAACGGTATAGCGCAGCAGGAAAGAGAGGCCGAGGAAGAGCAGTACAATCCCCAGTTTTGCCAGCGGATTGCCCTGCATAAACCAGCGCGTCAGCGAGGACAGGATGCCGCCAAAGGCGGAAGGCCGTTTTGCCGCCGGTACAGGCGCAGGTTCCGCTTCAGTGACGGACGGTTCGGGACGCCAGGGATCGACAGGTGCGGTAACGGCTTCTGGCACCGGCGCTGGCGTCTCCACCGGCGCGGCGGTCTGCACCGGCTCCGGCGCTTTCTCAGCGACACCGCGCTGCTCAAGCGCCTCAATGCGCTGGCGAAGCCGGGCGATCTCCTGCCGCGCCGCCGTGCTTCGGTTAAAGCCTATCACCGCGAGCACGGGTGCCACGACCAGCGCAAAAACCAGGAACAAACAGCCAAGGATGTAAAGCTCGTCCATGTTTCCACCTTCACCGTAAACGATCCGCTAAGATTGACACAAATCGTTGCATTTGCGCCATCTTAAAAGGTGAAAACCATTCTGCCTGCGCTTAGCTGCCGAACCAGACCGCAGCGGAGATCGCCGGCAGCGTGAGCACGCTCTCCTGGAACGTCGCTTTACCCTCTTTGCTCTTCCACGTTTTACCGGCCAGCAGTGGTGAATCTTCCAGCACCACTTCACACGCCTCGCCCCGGTTGATCGCCACCAGCACGCGCTGCTGGTTATAGACGCGGACAAACACCACTACGTTATCGTGGGCGTACATCACCTGACAGCCCCCGTAGCGCAGGGCCTGACTCTGCCTGCGCAGCGTCGCCATACGCTGGTACAGGCTGAACAGATCCTGATCCTGTTTTTCACTCTCCCACGGGAAGGTTTTACGGCAGAACGGATCGTTATTCCCCTCCAGCCCCACTTCATCGCCATAGTAGATGCAGGGTACGCCCGGCCAGGTAAAGAGCCAGGTCACCGCCAGCGGCAGACGCGCCACATCTTTACCCAGCAATGATTTAAAGCGCGCGGTATCATGGCTGTCGAGCTGGTTAAACATCCGCAGCTGCTGCTGATGCGACAGGCCAGCGCGATAGTTTTCCATCCACGCCATGCAGGTTTCGGCGTCGATATGCTGCGGATCGTAAGAGATATCGGTGTTAGCGAGGAAACCCCACAGCGGGAAGGTGAAGCCGCGATAGTTCATCGCCGCGTCTTCTGCATCAGCCTGCAACCACTGCCGCGCGTCGCCAAAGTGCTCCCCGAAGACGAATGCTTCCGAGCGGGCCGCTTTTGCCGACCGGGTAATGGCGGCGACATGCTGAAGGTTATTCCGCGCCCCGCCTGCTTCACCCAGCATATGCACCACGTCCAGTCGCCAGCCGTCCATGTTCCACGGCGCTTTCAGCCAGTGGCGCACGATGCTGTCGTCGCCGCCGTAAATCTCGTTCACCAGAGAGGGCGACTGGAAATCCAGCTTCGGCAGGCTCGGGTAGCCCAGCCAGTCCAGCGCGCGCCCCTCCTCGTTAAAGCTGTACCAGTCGCGCTGCGGCGAATCCGGGTTATGACACGCCCCGCCCATCGACTGATTATGACGGTCAAACCACGCGTGAGAATCACCGCTGTGATTGAACACGCCATCAAGGATCAGGCGCATACCTTCTTTTTGCGTGTTGTGCCGCAGCCGCAGCAGCGCCTCGTCACCGCCAAACTGCTCGTCAACGTGGCGGTAGTCCTGCGTATCGTATTTGTGCACGCTTGGCGCTTTAAACACCGGGTTCAGGTACAGCGCCGTCACGCCGAGCGTTTTCAGGTACGGCAGTTTTTCGCTGATACCGTCGAGATCGCCGCCGTAAAAGGTCGATCCCCCCGCCTGGGCGGTCAGCGGCTCGTCCCATTTTTTCAGAATGATGTCGTGACCGACCGCATGATGGTAATAAACCTTATCCTGATCGGCGGTGCGCTTTTCGCTGCGCGCAAAGCGGTCCGGGAAAATCTGGTAAAAGACCTGATCGTTAACCCACTGCGGGCCGTTATCCGGGTGATCCACGGCAAACTGCTCCAGCCGGGCCGGAGGAAAACGGCTGAAGCCCTGCGGGGTAAACCACAGCTGCCGGTTGTTCCACAGCAGCTTGAAGCCGTAGCGGCGACGCGGCTGCCCGCTGCGCAAATCGATATTTGCCCGCCACGCCGTGACGCCCGGCTGCGGCTGGCTGCGCACTTTGTGCATTTTCAGCGACGTTTCTTCGTTATCCACTTCGGCGCGCAGGGTCACACGTTCAGGCTGATTGTCCCCTGCCAGCCAGAGCGTAATCACAAGGTTGTCTTTGTTTTGCTTAACAAATGGGGCAACCGGAAGGTGCCAGGCGTTTAACATCACGAATCCCCTTTGATGAAATTGACGTCACCTTGCCACAGGGTGATTAAAGATAGCTCATCGTGTTCGGGATTATTGGGGGAGGAGAACGGAGGAGGAGATTTTTTCCAGGGCAAAAGGGAGTGTAGGCCGGGTAAGCGCAGCGCCACCCGGCATTTTTACCTTACTGTGCTTCCGCCAGCTGACGATCGCGGCGACATTTAAACATCCAGCCCACCAGCAGCAGGACGATCCACGCGAAGCCCACGTACAGGGAGATTCGGGTACCCGGGTGATAACCAATCAGGCCAATGATGAAGACCAGGAAGATGAGGCCGACAATGGTCGTTGGCACGCCGCCCGGCACTTTAAACTTCAGCGCTTTGGCCTCTTCCGGCGACAGACGGCGGCGGAACGCAATCTGCGACAGCAGGATCATGATCCACACCCATACGGTGGCGAAGGTCGCCAGCGACGCAATCACCAGGAAGACGTTCTCCGGCATGATGTAGTTCAGGTAGACCGAGAACAGCAGCGCCACGGTCATGACCAGCACCGTTACCCACGGGGTGCCGCGACGCGACGTTTTGGCAAACACCTTCGGCGCACTGCCCTGCTCCGCCATGCCATGCAGCATACGACCCACGCCGAACACGTCACTGTTGATGGCCGACAGCGAGGCGGTCAGTACCACAAAGTTGAGAATGCTGGCGGCAAACGCAATGCCCATATGCTGGAAAGTCAGGACAAACGGGCTGCCGTTGGTACCCACCTGGTTCCACGGGTAGATGGACATAATCACAAACAGCGTGCCCACGTAGAACACCAGGATACGCATCGGCACCGAGTTGATGGCGCGCGGAATGGACTTCTCCGGATCTTTCGCTTCCCCGGCGGTGATGCCGATAATCTCAATACCGCCGTAGGCGAACATGACCATCTGGAGCGACATGACCATCCCGAGCCAGCCGTTGCTGAAGAAGCCGCCGTTGCTCCACAGGTTATGGATGCCGGTTGGCTGCCCACCGTTGCCGATACCCCAGATGATGATGCCGAAACCGGCGAGGATCATGATAATAATGGTCGCGACCTTGAAGAAGGAGAACCAGAACTCCAGCTCGCCAAACACCTTCACGCTCATCAGGTTGACGGCGCAGATGATCAGCACCACGCTCAGTACCCAGATCCAGTGCGGCACGGCGGGGAACCAGACCCCCATATAGATGCCAAACGCCGTCACATCGGCAATGGCGACAATCAGGATTTCAAAGCAGTAGGTCCAGCCGGTGATAAACCCGGCCAGCGGGCCTAAGTTTTCTTGTGCGTAGCGGGAGAAGGAACTGGCAGAGGGGTTGTGAACCGACATCTCCCCCAGCGCACGCATGATGATATAGGCCGCCACGCCGCCGATGATGTAGGCCAGCAGAACGCTTGGACCGGCCATTTTGATGGCATCTGCCGAGCCATAAAAAAGACCGGTGCCGATAGCCGAGCCCAGCGCCATAAAGCGGATGTGGCGGGTGCTCAATCCACGTTTAAGTTTGTTAGTGCTTTCCATTAAAATCTTGCCATTCAACACGAAAAAAACAAAAAACCACGGGGCCTTAAGCCCCGTGGTTAAACAATTTGTTGCCGTTGATTAATGGGCGTTGGATGTCACCTGACGCCCTGCCGCACGGTCCCAGATAATCGCCAGAACCAGCGCTACAACGGAAGGCATCAGCCAGGCCAGGCCCTGCTCGGACAGCGGCAGACGCTGTGTCCAGGCTGGCAGGATTTCTGCAAATGCTGATGCTTTGATCCCGTCTAGGATACCAAAAATCAGGCTGATAAACATGGCCGGCGCAATAATTCGCGTCGAGTTATGCCACCACGGGCGGGTGAAGCTCAGCACCACCAGCACGATACATGGCGGATAGATCGCCGTCAGCACCGGAATTGACACCTGAATCAGGTGGCTCAGACCGAGGTTTGACACCGCCATGGAGAAGATGCCGAGGATAAACACCAGCGTACGGTAAGAGAGCGGCAGATACTGGGCGAAGAACTCCGCGCAGGCGCAGGTCAGACCCACCGCCGTCACCAGACAAGCCAGGAAAATCAGCGCCGCCAGCAGCATGCTGCCTGCACCACCAAAGGTATGCTGCACGTAAGCATGCAGGATCGCCGCGCCGTTTGCGCTCTGATCGACCAGCGTTGCGCTATCTGAACCCAGACGGAACAGCGCCAGATACAGCAGCGTCAGGCCGACACCGGCCATCAGGCCAGCCCAGATGGTGTAGCGAGTCAGCAGGCGCGCTTCGGTCACCCCGCGGGAACGCGCGGCGTTAACGATAACGATACCAAACACCATCGCACCCAGCGTATCCATTGTCAGATAGCCGTTCACGAAACCGTTTGAGAACGCCGCGTTCTGATAAGCGTTCATCGCGGAGCTGATGGGCCCCGCAGGCCAGACGATGGCCGCAACCGCCAGCACGATCAGCGCCACAATTTTCAGCGGAGCCAGGAAGTTACCCACGGTATCCAGCAGTTTGCCGGGATAGAGAGAAACCAGAATCACGATGGCGAAGTAAATGAGGCTGTAAATAAACAGCGGCATCGCGCCGTCACCGGTCAGCGGGGCGATACCCACTTCAAAGGAGACGGTCGCCGTACGCGGGGTCGCGAACAGCGGGCCAACGGCCAGATAGCAGACGGTTGCCAGCAGAACGCCAGCCACTTTGCCAATCGGGGTGCTGAGGCTGTCCACACCGCCACCGACTTTCGCCAGCGCGATAACGGTCAGTACCGGCAGGCCCACGGCAGTAAGCAGGAAGCCAAACGCAGCCGTCCAGACGTGTTCACCCGCCTGTAAGCCAACCATTGGAGGAAAAATGATGTTACCTGCGCCAACGAACAGCGCAAATGTCATAAAGCCCAGCGCGATAATGTCACGCGATTTCAAGTGATGGGTCATAAAACCTTACTGCCTGTGGATGTGGTGTTGAATACGTTGAGATTTTCGCCATCCCTCACGGGACGATACAGCGGAAAATTTGCTCAATTTCAGCGGGATATGCTCCCGTCCTGGCGTGGCGAAGAAGAGTTTTTCGATTTACCACGCAAATACAGTCGGTCTGACAGTATATGGGGGGCAATTTAAACGCTTATAACGTTTAAAGGCAAGAAGGGATCGTAAAACCAGAACAATATGCCAGCATGAAAATTCAGACCAAAATAATATGCCATGTATAAGAAAAACTCATGGCTAATCATGCGAACAAAAAAGCACCAGCCGTATAATATTCATCCGCGTTTCGCTTGACTGCAAAGCAAACGGGCCAGCAATCGCTGGCCCGTGGAAAGGTAGCCTGACACATCTGCCGTCAGGCGCTTTTTTTGGCAATTAATCGTTCCGGAATCACGAAGCTAAAGCGCGTGCCCTTACCCAGGGTGCTTTCGATATTGAGCCGGCTTTCGTGGTGGCTGACGGCATGCTTCACAATTGCCAGTCCCAGTCCGCTCCCGCCGGTCTGCCGCGAGCGCGCCTTATCCACCCGGTAGAATCGTTCGGTGAGACGCGGGAGGTGCTCGGGCCCAATCCCCGGCCCGTTGTCCTCGACGCTAAACTCAGCGCCCGCCGGGGTATGCTGCCAGCACACCGCGATATGCGTCCCTTTCGGGGTATGATTCACGGCGTTATAGACCAGGTTTGAGATAGCGCTTCGCAGCTCATCTTCACTGCCGAGCACTTTCAGCGTGTTATCAACGTCAAAACTCAGGGTGTGCTGATTATGACTCAGCGTTTGGGCTTCGCGCTCCACCACCCGCAACATCATCGGCACATCAATGATGTCGTTTAGCGCCAGCGACGGGGCAGCCTCAATCTTTGAAAGCGTCAGCAGCTGTTTGACCAGCCCTTCCATGCGGAACGTCTGCTCCCGCATGGTATGCAGTGCTTTCTCACGCGGCGCCCCCTCAAGCGTTTGCTCCTGCATCATCTCCAGGTAGCCCTGAAGCACCGTCAACGGCGTACGCAGCTCGTGGCTGACGTTGGCAAAGAAGTTACGTCTCGCGCCCTCAAGCTGGTGCATCTGGGTAACGTCCCGCGCCACCATCAGCCACTGCCGATCGCTGTAGGGCATCACGCGGATTTCCAGATGGCGACCGTTATTGAGCTTCAGATTGTGCGGGCGCGAAAAATCCCGCTTTTTCAGATACAGCGTGAACTCGGGATAACGCAGAAGGTTCAGGATGTTCTGACCATTATCATCCGGCCAGCGCAGGCCCAGCAGCTGTTGCGCGAGGCCATTACACCAGAAGATTGTCCCTTCTTCTGTCGTCAGGATCACCGCGTCCGGCAGCGACTCCGCACCGCTACGAAAGCGTTTGATCAGGCTTCCCAGCTCACGACGGCGCTTTTTGTTACGCATCTGCATCTGGTGCAGGCCGTAGAGTAGCGGTTCCCAGCTCCCGCTTCCCGGCGGGGGGGTCATACTTCTGTCGACCCACAGCCACCAGGAGAGACGCAGTAAATTCCAGAAATGCCAGACGAGCAATCCCGTCACGGCCACCAGTAAAAACCACGGCAGATAGCCAAAGATAGCCCCCAGAATGAGGGCAGGAATACAGCATAAGATCAGTTCAAAGACGAGCCTTTTCCATGACAGACGTTCCAGCACGCGTCACACTCCTGTCATTGTTCAGAAACGGGTCGAGAAGCGATAACCCGTGCCGCGGACCGTCTGTACCATGCGATCGTGGCCGCTCAGTTCCAGTGCTTTACGCAGGCGGCGAATATGGACGTCAACCGTTCGGTCTTCGACATAGACGTTAGTTCCCCAGACGTTATTCAGCAACTGTTCGCGGCTGTAAACGCGCTCCGGGTGGGTCATAAAGAAGTGCAGGAGCTTAAATTCGGTCGGTCCCATATCGAGGGGATTTTCACCGGTCATGACCCGGTGTGAGGTAGGATCCAGGCTCAGCCCCTGCATCTCAATCACCTCTTCCACCGCCATCGGTGAAATACGGCGCATCACGGCTTTAATACGCGCCACCAGCTCTTTCGGGGAGAACGGTTTAGTGATGTAATCGTCCGCGCCGGTTTCCAGACCGCGCACGCGATCCTCTTCCTCGCCGCGCGCCGTCAGCATTACCACCGGGATATCGCGGGTCATCGCCTCGCGTTTGATATGCTTGATAAACTGCAATCCGGAACCGCCAGGCAGCATCCAGTCCAGCAGGATCAGATCGGGCCAGGGTTCATTCAGCTGGTTCACCGCGCTGTCATAATCTTCCGCTTCAACCGGCTGGAAGCCATTTTGTTCAAGCACGAAGCACACCATTTCACGGATCGGAGCTTCATCTTCTACGACCAGAATACGTCTCGCCATACTTTGCCCTGTCTTATCGTATTTAAGTTACAAGTCTGTAATGCGGCGTCATTATGCGTCAGATTTATGACAGATTTATGAAAAACATTACCACTATAAATGGCAAACTGTTGTTTTATTACAGCGGTTATTTTCCCTTCACCGAACGTTTATAATCCTGCTTTCTTATTATGGCCACGGATCTTTTATGCGCATACTTCACACCTCAGACTGGCACCTGGGTCAAAATTTTTACAGCAAAAGCCGCGCCGCGGAACATGAAGCGTTCCTGAACTGGCTGCTGGAGACGGCTCAGGCTCACGAGGTGGACGCGATTATTGTGGCGGGCGACATTTTTGATACCGGATCGCCGCCGAGCTATGCGCGTGAGCTGTACAACCGTTTTGTGGTCAACCTCCAGCAAACCGGTTGTCACCTGGTGATTGTCGCCGGAAACCATGACTCGGTGGCGACGCTGAATGAATCCCGCGATATTCTGGCGTTCCTCAATACCACCGTGGTGGCCAGCGCCGGACACGCGCCGCAGATCCTGAAAAAACGCGACGGCACGCCGGGCGCGGTGCTGTGCCCAATCCCGTTTTTACGCCCGCGCGATATCGTACAAAGCCAGGCTGGTCTGTCCGGCAGCGAAAAACAGCAGCATCTGTTGCAGGCCATCACCCGCTATTATCACCAGCAGCATACGGAAGCCTGCGCCCTGCGCGGCGATCAAGCCATTCCGATCATTGCCACCGGACACCTCACCACCGTCGGAGCCAGTAAGAGTGATGCGGTGCGCGAGATCTATATCGGTACGCTGGACGCGTTTCCGGCGCAAAACTTCCCCCCCGCCGACTACATTGCCCTCGGGCATATTCACCGGGCGCAGATCATCGGCGGCTGCGAGCATATCCGCTACTGCGGCTCGCCCATTTCGCTCAGTTTTGACGAAACGGGCAAAGCCAAATCCGTGCATCTGGTGAGCTTCACCGGGGGCAAACTCAGCGCCGTTGAGACGCTTGAGGTGCCAGTCACCCAGCCGCTGGCGGTGCTGAAAGGCGATCTGGCCGCCATTACCGCTCAGCTTGAGCAGTGGCGCGGCGCAGCGCTTATTCCCCCCGTCTGGCTCGATATCGAAATCGCCACCGACGAGTACCTGTACGATATGCAGCGTAAAATTCAGACGCTGACGGAAGACCTTCCCGTGGAAGTGCTGCTGGTACGCCGCAGCCGCGAGCAGCGCGAGAAAATTCTGCTCAACGCCCAGCGTGAAACGCTTAGCGAACTTCGGGTTGAAGAGGTGTTCGCGCGGCGGCTTGCGCATGAAGAGGTGGACGAGGCCAGACGCACCAGGCTTAACGAGCTGTTTGCCCAGACCCTGCATTCCCTCCATGACGAGGACGAAAACGCATGAAAATTCTGAGCCTGCGTCTGAAAAATCTGAATTCGCTGAAGGGTGAGTGGAAAATTGATTTCACCGCGGAGCCGTTCGCCAGCAACGGACTGTTTGCCATCACCGGCGCAACCGGCGCGGGTAAAACCACGCTGCTGGATGCCATCTGCCTGGCGCTGTACCACGAAACGCCGCGTCTTAATAAGGTCTCTCAGGCACAAAACGACCTGATGACGCGCGATACCGCCGAATGCCTGGCGGAAGTGGAATTTGAGGTCAAAGGCGTTGCTTATCGCGCTTTCTGGAGCCAGAACCGCGCCCGCAACCAGCCGGACGGGAACTTACAGGCACCGCGCGTAGAGCTGGCCCGCTGCGAAGACGGCAAAATTCTGGCCGACAAAGTCACGGATAAGCTGGAACAAACCGCCACACTCACCGGGCTGGACTATGGTCGCTTTACCCGCTCGATGCTGCTCTCTCAGGGGCAGTTTGCCGCCTTCCTGAATGCTAAACCGAGCGATCGCGCAGAGCTGCTGGAGGAACTGACCGGCACGGAAATTTACGGCCAGATTTCCGCCATGGTTTTTGAAAAACACAAAGCGGCACGTAACGCGCTGGAGGTGTGCGAAGCGCAGGCCGCAGGGGTTGTGCTGCTGAGCGAGGAACAGCAGCAACACTTGCAGCAAAGTTTGCAGGCACTTACTGACGAAGAAAAAGTCCTGCTGGCACAGCAGCAAAGCCAACAGAAAGATTTTCAGTGGCTTACGCGTAACGACGAACTGATACGTGAGCAGCAGCGTGCAGCCGCTTCGCAGCAGCAGGCGCAACAGGCTCTGACGGACGCCGCGCCCCAACTGGCGAAACTCCAGCTGGCGCAGCCCGCCGCCCAGCTACGTCCGCTATGGGAGTATCAGCAGGAGCAGACCACCCGCCTGGCGCAGACAACAGAGCGAATTGTTGAAGTAAATACTCGCTTACTCGACAGAGCGGCGCAGCGCTCGCGTATTCGCAACGGTGCGCTGCGCAACCGTGAACAGTTGCAGGCAGAGCATACGGTACTGACGCAGTGGCTGACCGAACACGATCGTTTCCGTCAGTGGGGGCAGGAAATTGCCGGCTGGCGGGCGCATTTTACGCAGCTGAATCGCGATAAAAATCAGCTTGTTGCCCAGTCAGCGCGCATTGCTGAGCTTCGTCAGAAGCTGGCTGAGATGCCTGAAAGTACGTTGACGCTGACGGCTGAGGATCTCGCGACGGCAATGGAGCAACAGGCACAATCGCGGGCGCTCCGCCAGCGTCTGACAGCGCTTCACGCTCGCTATCAGCCGCTGCAAAAACGGCTGCGCCAGAATGCGGAAAGCGTGCAGAAAGCGCAGGCTGAGCAGAGTAAGCTCAATGAAACGCTGATCCTGCGGCGTCAGCAGTTCAAAGAGAAAAATCAGCACTATGCCGACCTGAAAGCGCTCTGTGAGCGTGAGGCGACAATCAAGGATCTTGAGAACTATCGTGCACAGCTCGAAGCGGGTAAGCCTTGCCCGCTCTGCGGTTCACGCGAACACCCGGCAGTTGTGCAATATCAGGCGCTTGAACTGACTGACAATCAGCGCCGCCGCGACGCGCTGGAGAAAGAGGTTGCCGCGCTAAAAGAGGAAGGATTGCTGGTGCTCGGGCAGGTGAATGCGCTGACCCAGCAGATCCAGCGCGAGACAGAGGAAGCACAGACTCTCTCTGAGGAAGAGCAAGCACTCACTAAAGAGTGGCTGGAGGTCTGCGCCTCCCTGAACATAGCGCTGAATATTCAGGATGATATTGCCCCCTGGATGAGCGAACAGGAACAGTATGAACGCCAGTTGTATCAGCTCAGCCAGCGTCTGACGCTGCAAAACCAGCTCAATGAACAGGAAGGTCAGGCGCGCCAGTACCAGCAGCAGCTGACGGCGACGCGTCAGGCGCTGGCGGCCTCGTTACAATCTCTGTCGCTTAACGTGCCCGATGAAGGGGCTGAAAGCGCCTGGCTGAGCTCGCGCGAAAGCGAATATACCCTGTGGCAGGAAAAACAGGCCCAGCACGGTACGATTCAGGAACGTATTAACGCCCTGATGCCCATCCTGGAGACGCTGCCGGTTACCGATGATGCAGAAGCCGACGCGGTTATTCCTGAGAACTGGCGCGGCATCCACGACGAATGCGTGTCGCTGCAAAGCCAGCTCACCACCCTACAGCAGCAGGAGACGCTTGAGCGTGAACGGCTCCAGCAATCACAGGCTCAGTTCAACGCCGCGCTGACCGCGAGCTGCTTTGCCGATCGGGAGGCATTTCTCTCCGCCCTGCTGGATGAAGCGTCGATCCGCCAGCTTGAACAACAAAAGCAGACGCTGGAAAACCAGCTCCAGCAGGCCACGGCGCTTTCGGTGCAGGCAAGCCAGCAGCTTCAGGCGCATCAGGCACAGCGCCCCGAGGGGCTGGAAACCGATGCCGCAACGCTTCAGGCGCAGTTACACCAGCTGGCGCAACAGCTTCGGGACAACACCACGCATCAGGGGGAGATCCGCCAGCAGCTCAAACAGGACGCCGATAACCGTCTGCACCAGCAAGCGCTTATGCATCAGATTGAGGAGGCGGCGCGTCAGGCCGACGACTGGGGCTATCTCAACGCGCTGATAGGCTCCAGCACCGGCGATAAATTCCGTAAATTCGCCCAGGGGCTGACGCTGGATAATCTGGTGTGGCTTGCCAACCAGCAGCTCAACCGTCTGCATGGCCGCTATCTGCTTCAGCGTAAAGCCAGCGACGCGCTGGAGCTGGAAGTGGTCGATACCTGGCAGGCCGATGCGGTACGCGATACCCGTACCCTGTCCGGCGGGGAGAGCTTCCTGGTCAGTCTGGCGCTGGCTTTAGCGCTTTCCGATCTGGTCAGTCACAAAACGCGCATTGACTCGCTGTTCCTGGATGAAGGATTCGGCACGCTCGACAGCGAAACGCTGGACACCGCGCTGGACGCGCTCGACGCGCTGAACGCCACCGGGAAAACCATTGGCGTGATCAGCCACGTAGAGGCAATGAAAGAGCGTATTCCGGTGCAGATCAAAGTGAAGAAGATCAACGGGCTGGGATATAGCAGACTGGACAGGGAGTTTGCGGTGCAGTAAATGGGGGGATGGTGCGCTCTGGTGCCCTCACCCTGGCCCTCTCCCACGAGGCTGAGGGTTCCCCACAAAATAATGCCTGCACAGACGGCCCCCTCTCCCTTGAGGGAGAGGGCTGGGGTGAGGGGGAACATACGGCTCTGGTGGTCATTCCGTTCACTTTATGTTCCTTGCTACTCTGTCACGACATGACCGGTGAACGTGCCAGGGTGGCTCAGTCGCCACCACCCTGGCGACCCGGGCTTCCGGCGGAAAATCGCCGCTTCGCGGTGCCTTCGGCTTATTCCTTCCGGCTTATCGGGGACGGGCGGAGGTAACATCCCTGTAAAGCCCGCCCTCTCGGCGCATCCCTGCGCCTCGCCCCGGCCTACAGGAAACGCCTCAGCGATTTACAGCCGGACCGAGGCATCGCTGAAAGCCCTCAGTTATTCTGAGGCAACGTTATAGCTTTTGCTTTCAAATTACTGGGGTAGCCTCTCCCCACGGGGAGAGGCTACAAACATCAAAAACGGCTTGCGTTTATTCCGGCCAGAGCCACGCCGCGCCGCGTACGCCGCTGGAGTCACCGTGGACGGCTTTGCGGATCGGCGTTTCGCACTCGCCGCCAAATACCCACTGTTTCACCAGCGTTGGCACCGTGGCGTACAGCCGGTCGACGTTGCTCATGCCGCCGCCCAGCACAATCACGTCCGGATCGAGGATATTGATCACATGCGCCAGTGACTTAGCCAGCCGCATTTCGTAGCGGCTGAGCGCCAGTTCAGCCACCGGATCCTGCTCCTCAACCAGACGCATAATCTCGTTACCTTTCAGCGGCTGACCGCTCAGACGATGATAATCGGTGGCAAACCCCGTACCGGAAATAAAGGTCTCAATACAGCCCTGCTTGCCGCAGTAGCACGGCACTTCGGCGCGGTATTTGAGTTCATCTTCGTCCATCCACGGCAGCGGGTTGTGCCCCCACTCGCCCGCGGTGCCGTTGCCGCCAATATGCGAACGCCCGCCGATAGCCACGCCCGCTCCGCAGCCGGTGCCGATAATGACCGCAAATACGGTCTGCGCGCCAGCTGCTGCGCCATCCACGGCCTCAGAGACCGCCAGGCAGTTAGCGTCATTCGCCAGACGCACCTCCCGGTTCAGGCGTTGGCTTAAGTCTTTATCAAACGGCTGACCGTTGAGCCAGGTGGAGTTGGCGTTTTTCACCACGCCGGTATACGGCGAAATGGAGCCGGGGATCCCCATCCCGACCGTGCCCGTCTCGCCCGTTGCCTGCTCTGCCATATCGACCAGGCGGGCAATCGTCTCTATGGTCTGGCGATAATCATCGCGCGGCGTAGGCAGACGGTGGCGAAACAGTTGCTCCCCCTGCTCGCTCAGCGCAATGACTTCTGTTTTGGTGCCGCCCAAATCAATCCCAATACGCACAAGACACTCCTCATTATTTTGATTATCAACAGAGTAGAAGCCCGCTTCCCGATTAGCAATGCAAGCGATGCGACAATTCGTTATCATGCCCGCTGATTTAACGACAAGGCCGTGGAAATTATCATGCTGTGGTTCAAAAATTTGATGGTTTACCGTCTCAGCCGCGACGTTTCGCTGCGTGCAGAAGAGATGGAAAAACAGTTAGCCGCTTACTCCTTTACCCCTTGCGGTAGCCAGGATATGGCAAAAACCGGCTGGGTTCCGCCAATGGGTTCTCAAAGCGATGCGCTGACCCACGCCAGCAGCACGGGGCAAATCATCGTTTGCGCCCGTAAAGAAGAGAAGATCCTGCCGACGCCCGTGGTTAAGCAAGCGCTCGAAGCGAAGATCTTCAAGCTGGAAGCTGAACAGGGCCGTAAGCTTAAAAAAACCGAAAAAGATTCGCTGAAGGATGAAGTGCTGCACTCGCTGCTGCCGCGCGCCTTTAGCCGCTTTAGCCAGACCATGATGTGGATCGACACCGTTAACGGGCTGATCATGGTGGACTGCGCCAGCGCCAAAAAAGCGGAAGATACCCTGGCGCTGCTGCGTAAGAGCCTTGGCTCATTACCGGTGGTACCGCTGGCGCTGGAAACGCCGATTGAGCTGACCCTGACCGAGTGGGTGCGCAGCGGGACTGCCGCGCAGGGCTTCCAGATCCTTGATGAAGCAGAGCTGAAAGCGCTGCTGGAAGATGGCGGCGTGATCCGCGCGAAGAAACAGGATCTGGTGAGCGACGAAATCGCCGTGCATATTGAAGCGGGCAAAGTGGTGACCAAACTGGCACTCGACTGGCAGCAGCGCATTCAGTTTGTGATGTGTGATGACGGCTCCGTGAAGCGCCTTAAGTTCTGTGATGAACTGCGCGATCAGAACGAAGATATCGACCGCGAAGATTATGCTCAGCGCTTTGACGCAGACTTTATCCTGATGACCGGCGAGCTGGCGGCGCTGATTCAGAACCTGGTGGAAGGTCTCGGCGGCGAAGCGCAGCGCTGACAGGCAAAACGTAGGCCGGGTAAGCGAATGCGCCACCCGGCATGCTTTTATTTCAGATAGCGGCACAGATAAGAGGTTGGCTCTGCAACCTGTAAATGGAACTCGCTGTGGCCCGGCACGTTGAAGACCTGCCCGGCACTATAGACTTTCCACTCCGTTTCACCCGGCAGCAGGACGTTCAGCGCGCCGCTGACCACCGTCATCTCTTCCGCTTCTGCGGTGCCAAAGGTGTATTCCCCTTCCGCCATGACGCCGACACTGGCGCGGCCAGTGCTGCTGCTGGTAAAACCAATGGATTTCACTTTACCGGAAAAGTATTCGTTACTTTGAAGCATGAACTGGTCCTTATATTTATAGAGAAAAATCCACTATAGGGGCCATGCTCATGACCTGTCACGCAAAATCATTACACCAGTAATTCTGACGCCAGGCGCGCCATCAGGACGTTAGAGAGCAGCACCGGAACATCCAGCGCCTTTTGCAGTAAATCACGATGCCGCTGATGGAAGCCCAGGCAGTCGAGCATCAGGACATCCGCCCCTCTGTCGATCAACTCCTGCCCGGCCGCAATCAGCTTCGCTTCGCTGTCCCAGAACGGGTTTGCCAGCGCGTACAGCGGGGTGTGCTCCAGCGCAGCCCACTTCACCGTCTGGTTATCCAGCAGTTCCTCAACGGGAACGATGACCCCAACCTGATGACCATCAACAATTGAGGCCACCAGCGGGGGGATAATCCGCATCGGTTCGAGCAGAATGGCATTACGCGCGCTGAGCCCTTTAACGGGTGCCGTGCTCATCAGCAAAATAACGTCATAGTCCTGATTGTCGAGCACTTCGATCACGCCCTGTAGCGCGCGCTCGATTTTCTGGCGCGACACATGCGCCAGTTTACCGTCACTGAGTAACGTTGCCAGGGGATCTTCCCCCTCTCCGACCGCGTAGTCTTCCATGACCTCTTCCCGACTGAGCTTCCCTAACAGACTGAGATGCGTAATTTGTTGTTCAGAGACATGCTCGGTTAAGAGCGGTAATACTTCGCTTACAGGCACCACACCAATCGTGAGGATCGCCAACGTCGCCTTCATTTTGATCGCCTTCCGTTACTACCACAACTGCCACACAGGTACAGGCTCACTACGCTGCACTGTTCATTTATTCAACAAAACAGCACCAAGCGTAGCAGGGGATCTCTACATCGTAATGTAAAGATCGACTGGCCTTTCCGAATCCACCTGTAATAACTAAATATTAACTGCTGCTTAACATCAGCGATAAGTTAAAAGTGTGATTCAGGCACGGTTGTAACGAATTCGGATTCCTGTCAGGACTTCTCAGGATCCTCATAGCGCCGTTTCGCATCCAGCGCTTCCTGTTCGGTTTCATGTTCGCTGATCAGCGAATCAGGTTTAGGGTGATCGGCACGCAGCTGGTACCAGGTTACGGTCTGATCGCCGTTACCTTTTTCAACGGTAACGATGCGGGCTTCACGTGGATAGGGAGGTCTGGTTGGCATAGCTCATCCTTTTTTTATGTCTGAGCTATGAGTATAGACGGCTGTTAGCTGGCGCAAGCCAAACGCAGGGCGGTAATAATCTGAATCGCAACTTTCTCGGGTGACGCCGACGCATCCACAACGTGGTGTGCCGCCTCGCGGTACAGTGCATCGCGTTCGGCAAGGACGTCGCTGACCTCTTCACTCAGCGGTTTCGCGGTCAGCGCCGGGCGCTGCCCCTCTTCCGGAAACGCCTCCAGCCGCCCCACCAGCGTAGAGACCGGTGCACAAAGGTAGATCACGACACCCTTTTCGCGCATAAACTGGCGATTATACGGCGCCAGAATAATGCCCCCACCGGTCGCAATCACGGTTGACGGCGCGGTCACCGCTTCCAGCGTGGCCGTTTCACGCGCACGAAAGCTCTCCCACCCCTCATCCTCTACGATATCGGCGATGGTCTTACCGGCATTCTCCTGGAGCCAGTGATCAGTATCGACAAACTGACTCTGGCACAGACGCGCCAGCTCCAGACCAACGGTGGTTTTCCCACAGCCGCGAGGGCCAACTAAAAAGATGGGTGGGTTCATAACCAGGTGTTCCCCTTGCTGCCGGATAACTGAAGGCTGTAAAGAAATGATTGCAGTAGATGTTGCGCTAACTTTACTGCAAAGCGGTACGGAATGACAAGCCTGTGGAAGCCACACTGTACCACAAAACCGCCCGCAGGTGGGCTACGCCGGGCGGCGCTTCACTTCCAGCAGCCATTTATCCAGCTCGGCGGCAAACTGCTGGCGATCGCGCTGCGACAGGCTGTCCGGTCCACCGGTTTGCACGCCGCTGGAACGAAGCGTATCCATAAAATCACGCATGGTGAGCTTCTCGCGGATCGTTGCCGGCGAATAGCGTTCTCCGCGCGGGTTCAGCGCCGCCGCCCCTTTCGCCAGTACATCGGCAGCCAGCGGGATATCCGCGGTGATCACCAGATCTCCTGCATCACACAGGCGTACTATCTCGTTATCCGCCACGTCAAACCCGGCCGGAACGCGCAGAGAACGGATGTATCTGGAGGGCGGCACGCGGATATTCTGGTTCGCCACCAGCGTCAGCGGCATCTGCACGCGCTCGGCAGCACGAAATAAAATCTCTTTAATCACATTCGGACACGCGTCCGCATCAACCCAAATCGCCATCGTCTCTCCCCATTATGATTCTGGCGACTATTGTCGCCTGCATTTCGTTGTTAAGCTATCTGTGAGAGATAACAACGCATAATAACGGAGAGACGTGATGGATAAGAAAATCGGGTTTATCGGCTGCGGAAACATGGGTAAAGCTATCCTCGGCGGACTGATTGCCAGCGGGCAGGTACTGCCGGGGCAGATTTGGGTCTATACCCCATCCCCGGATAAAGTCGCGGCGCTGCGTGATGAGTATGGCGTCAACGCTGCCGAAAGCGCGCAGGAAGTGGCTCAGGTGGCGGATATTGTCTTTGGCGCCGTTAAGCCGAATATTATGATTAAAGTCCTGAGCGAGATCACCTCCAGCCTTAACAAAGAGACCCTGGTGGTGTCGATTGCCGCAGGCGTGACCCTCGATCAGCTCGCCCGCGCGCTGGGTCACGACCGTAAGATTGTTCGCGCCATGCCAAACACCCCGTCGCTGGTGAATGCCGGTATGACCTCCGTCACCCCTAACGCGCTGGTCACTTCTGAAGACGTGGCAGATGTACTGAATATCTTCCGCTGCTTCGGCGAAGCGGAAGTGATTGCCGAACCGATGATCCACCCGGTGGTCGGCGTGAGCGGCTCTGCCCCGGCGTATGTTTTTATGTTTATCGAAGCCATGGCCGATGCCGCCGTACTGGGTGGAATGCCGCGCGCGCAGGCCTACAAATTCGCAGCGCAGGCGGTGATGGGTTCGGCCAAAATGGTGCTGGAAACGGGCAAACATCCGGGCGAACTGAAAGATATGGTGTGCTCGCCGGGGGGCACCACCATTGAAGCCGTGCGCGTGCTGGAAGATCGCGGGTTCCGCTCCGCCGTGATCGAGGCGATGCAAAAATGCATGGAAAAATCAGAGAAGCTCAGTAAGTCCTGATGCGCTACGCCGGGCGTCAGGCGGCCACTTCGGTGCGGCCCCGTCCGGCATTTTTGGCTTTATAGAGGGCCACGTCCGCCGCCTTTAGCCATTCACGATAGTGGGTGAACTGCGCCCCCCAGGGGGCAACCCCAACGCTGATACACAACCTCGCCATAGGTGCTCCGTGCAGCGGCATGTTGACCAGCCGTTCGTGGACGCGCGACATCGCAGCAATCGCGCTGTCAGCAGGCGTGCCGGACATGATCACCGCGAACTCATCCCCGCCAAAACGGCCAATATAATCGCCTGAGCGCAGGGTCAGCTGAAGCTGGCGCGTGATGGCGACAATCGCTTCATCCCCCACGTCATGCCCCCAGGTGTCGTTGATCGTCTTGAAGTGATCGATATCGATGAGCAGTATCGTCGCCTGTCGATGGCTGCGACGGCAGGCCTCAAATTCGTTACGCAGCAGCGTTTCCCAGTGACGGCGATTGAATACGCCGGTCATTCCGTCGCGGGTACTCATCAGCTCAAGCCGACGCTTATGCTCTGCCAGACGGATCGCCGTGCGGTGGCTGAGCCAGGCAAACAGTATGGGGTAGACCACCAGCACGGGGAGCGTCAGCCACAACGCCAGCGGTTCAGAGGTCAATAGCACAGGAGTACCCGTGGATTGCACGGTCAACAGGGCAGACAGAGCAAGCAGCGCCAGTCCTGTCAGAAATAACCGGCATCCCCCCGATCCCATCATATTCATGCCGATCATCATGATCAGCGCCGCCGTTGGCAGCGCACTGAACCCTGTTAGCCCCATCCAGACGCCGGCAATAATGGCATCGATTTTCAGATTAACGATTTCACTGCTGTGGGGTTCAGCCGAACGAAAAGCCAGCTGCCAGGCCAGATGGGGCCAGACAAAGACCCAGCCCACCAGCAATAACCACCAGACGCCGGAAAGAAACTGGCTCACCAGGACGCTGGCAAGCGGAACGAATAGCGCCGCCAGACCAACGATGCGTGCCAGCCGTATTCGCCGGGCAAATCGCAGACCGGAACGGTATGAATCATCCTGAGAAAGCTGCTGGTACCACGCTTCCCGAATGTTCTCGTGATTGTCATAAAACTCATCATTCATCATTTTTGGGAATATTCTTAAACATTTTCCCAAATTATAGAGAGGGGGGTAGCGGGGAAAGTATGAAATTTTGGGTGAGCCACAGCCGTGACTCACCCGTTAGCACTACGCCTGTTTTTTCAGGCACGCGCTCATGAACTTGCTGCGATCGTCGCCTTTCAGCATCTGCTGTGTCGCCTGGGCGTTGCACTCGCGCATTTTTTGCTGCTGCGGGGTCAGGCTTTTTTCACCGGGTTTAGCCGCACCATTTTTAAGGCAGTCGCTCATGTACGTTTTACGGGCATCCCCTTTCAGGCTTTGCGATGTCGCCTGTTGGTTACAGGTCGTCATGCGCTGCTGCTGGGGCGTTAACGTTTTCTCTTCCGCGTGTGCTGAGGCCATCAGACACAGGCCAGAGAGAAGGGTAACCAGTATTGTTGTTTTCATTGCACCATCCTTTATGTGAAGTTCCACGTTAAGTCTGGTTCGTTACGGAAAAAAAACCACCCTGCGAACCTGATTTTCGCCGGGCTTCCCGGTTATTTCAGCCCTGTAGCGACACAATGATCATTATCCGGTTTCGCCGGAAGGGAGGCGGTAATTAATAGCAGAAATTATGCGGTGAAAAGTGTGCTCTGTCTCAATTTAATTTCCCCTGCATAAATGTGTAAAAATAAAAACAGAGCGACGCCAGGCATCCTGCATGACAATTCTGTGACACGTCATTTCACCTCAGACAGGTTAGCTGCGAGGATGCCTTAAAAGCTTCTTTACGTATTGCTGAAGCAGCTCCGCATCTTCCGCAGGCACCAGGGAATCAGGACGCGCTTTTTCCAGCGCGCCTTCAACGTTGTCAATCAACGCCTCCTGCTCCGGCTTTGCCATCTGTCGCAGCAGCGCCGTCACAACTATTTCCAGCGCCTCGACCTGGGCAACCAGCTCTTTCGACTCTTCTTCCTTTTGGGCAAGCTTAACCAACAACTCAGCAATGAGATTTTTCATGGTGCTATTTCCTTATGTGATTTCCCCTGAAATTAACACCCTCACTGAATAATGAAAAGCATGGATTGGCTTTATCTTATGCAAAAGTGACATCGCTGCCAAAAAAGATATTTCAGCGCGAAAGCGAAACGTTTTTCTAAAAGAAAGGCGCCGCATTTCGTTATATAAAAATGCGGCGTTCATAAGAATAAATAATATATTATCGTGTTTACCGGGCCGACTTTGCCTCAGCGATTCGCCTGCGGCGTCGCAAGGCAAAGGCCAGTTGAATAATATTCAGCAGGACCACCACCGCCGTCGCGGCAAATACCCAGCGGAAACCCGCCATCGCCGAGACCGAGGCGCCGATAAGCGGGCCCGCTACGTTGCCTAAATACATGAACGACTGGTTGTAGCCAAAAATGCGGCCGGTTACCTGGTCACTGGAATATTTCACCAGCAGCGTCTGTACAGCGGGCAGCATGGCGCCATCCGCGAAGCCAAGCAGGAAGCGCAGGATGCCCAACTGAAGAGGTGTGGTGACGAATGACATGGCAAAGAAAAGGATCACCGCAATGATGAGCGTTGCCATCAGAATACGTGCCGTACCGATCCTGTCGCCCAGTTTCCCCAGACGCGGAGCGGACATCAGCGCCGACACGCCAGGCACGGCGGCAATCATCCCGCTCAGAAACGCAATGTTGCTGCTGTCCGGTGCCATCGACTTGATAAACAGCGCCAGAATCGGCCCTACCGAGCCGTTACAGAGCTGGATCACCATCGTCGTCACAAAGAGGCTAATCATCAGGCCAGGATACGGCAGCGAGGCGAAAACCGCTTTTCCGCTCAGGCGTTCGGATTTACTGACAACAGGCCGCCCGCCCTCTTTAATCAGAAAAAGGGTGACCAGAAAGCTGATCGTCAGCAGGATCGCGGTAATGATAAAGACCGCACGCAGCCCGACATGGTCAGCCAGGAAGCCGCCGAGCAGCGGGCCGCCAATGACCCCGCTGATCTGGGCGGTGGAAAGCGTGCTGAGCGCCCAGCCGCTTCGCTCACGCGGTACCTGTGAGGCCACCAGCGCCATGGCATTTGGAATGTACCCGGAGGTCAGCCCCATTATCGCCCGCAGAATAAACAGCTGCCAGACGTTGGTGGCGAAGGCCTGGAGCAAAATGGCTATCGCCATCCCCAGCGAGGCGCGAAGCAGCATCAACTTGCGTCCCTTGCGATCCGCCAGGCTACCCCACATCGGCGACACAATGGCGGAGACCAGAAACGTCACGCTGAACGTCAGGCCGGACCACATGGAGAGCGCTTCATGGGAAGTGACCCCCAGCTGCGACACATACAGCGGCAGGAAGGGCAATATCTGGCTGATAGCCAGTCCGGTGAAGAAGCAGCCGAACCAGACTGAAATGAGGTTAACTTTCCAGGATTCCATAACAGAAATAGTCTTCATTTTTAGGCGAATTCGCCGACAGATTAGCAAGTTACGCGCAATGACATAGCGCCAGAGATGCGGCCTTGCAGACTTTGGTGTTTTATCTTCCCAGTCATCATATTTGTGAAATAAGTCACAATTTATCCAAATTTAGGCGGAAGATTATGCTTCATCGACATAATCCATATCCGCGCATCCCCAGATGGAAATGGTTGGCATGGGCGGCATTATAGTCCGGTCCCAGACCGTTACCGTAATAACCACAGCTTGCCGAGAGCAGCGCCTGTAGCCAGGGCTGCGTCTTTTCCGCTTTCCAGCCGTTCAGGACGGTAACGCGCTGTCCGTTTGCCAGCCTGAAAGCGCTGATATCCAGCGCATCCGCCGTGGCATGTTCGCTGCGCCGCGCATCCGGGCGGCTGTAGATATTGCGGCAGGCGAAGCTGCCCAGATGTTCAATACGGGTAAGCTCGCTTCCCGTCCAGGTTTGGGTGAGCGGTCGGGCCTGCTGGCTGACAAACAGCGCAGAACTTAACGCCAGCGGACAACTGGCCAGAAAGCTACTGTTCAGGCTCACCGGGCCAAAATCGCGCACGCGCACCACGTTACTCAGCGGACACTCACCGGCGCTGTCAGCGACAGTCTGGGTACGGATAAGCTGGCGTTGATTCGCCTGCGCTAACAGGCTTTCGCATGCCTGCGGTGTTAAACGTCGAAGTTTAAACTGGGTTATTTTTCCGGGCGGATCGTCAAGCGTAAGCGGCACGAAAGGATTGTAATACGGCGGCAACCAGCGGTAGCCCACCGTGGCGATCCCGGCAATAACAATAAGAATAAACAGACCTTTTCCTTTCACGCGCCCCCCTTCAGCATCCCTCAAAACATTATGGCAGAAGGCCGCGAAACCCGCCGGGCATCGTGGTATGTTATTGGCTTTTCGTCAGACTGGAAGAGAGTGAGATGGCAAAGCAGCGCGTAGGTATTGTCTTTGGGGGAAAATCGGCAGAGCACGAGGTGTCGTTGCAATCGGCTAAAAATATCGTTGATGCGATTGATAAAAGCCGTTTTGACGTGGTGCTGTTGGGCATTGATAAACAGGGCCAGTGGCATGTTAACGATGCCAGCCAGTATCTGTTACACGCTGACGATCCGGCGCACATCGCCCTTAATCCTTCTGATATCAGCGTCGCAACGGTTCCGGGCGTAGAACAGGGACAGCTTATCGATGCCGGGAACGCGCAGGCGCTGGCACAGATTGACGTGGTGTTCCCTATTGTTCACGGCACGCTGGGCGAAGACGGCTCCCTGCAAGGCATGCTGCGGATGGCGAACCTGCCGTTTGTCGGTTCCGATGTGCTGGGCTCTGCCGCCTGCATGGATAAAGACGTCACAAAACGTCTCCTGCGTGACGCCGGTCTGAATATTGCGCCGTTCGTGACGCTTACTCGCGCCAACCGCGATAAACACAGCTTCGCGCAGATCCAGGCGCAACTCGGCCTGCCGCTGTTTGTGAAACCAGCGAATCAGGGCTCGTCCGTCGGCGTCAGCAAAGTCACCAGCGAAGCGCAGTTTAACGATGCCGTTCGTCTGGCCTTTGAGTTTGACCATAAGGTGGTGGTTGAGCAGGGAATTAACGGACGCGAAATTGAGTGCGCCGTACTGGGCAACGACTTCCCGCAGGCGAGTACCTGCGGTGAAGTCGTGTTGAACAGCGACTTCTATTCCTACGACACCAAATATATTGACGACAAAGGTGCCCAGGTTGTGGTTCCCGCCGCGCTCGATCCTGACGTTAACGACAAGATCCGCGCGATCGCCGTTGAAGCCTATCAGGCGCTGGGATGCTGTGGGATGGCGCGCGTCGACGTGTTTCTGACGCCGGATAACGAGGTGGTGATTAACGAAATCAATACTCTGCCGGGCTTTACCAATATCAGCATGTACCCGAAACTGTGGCAGGCCAGCGGGATAAGCTATCCGGAACTGATCACCCGCCTGATTGAACTGGCGCTGGAGCGTCACGCCGCTGACAGCGCCCTGAAAAGCTCTGTTAACTAACGGTTAGTCGGCTTTCTCTGCCGTCGTCGTCTCATCGGGACGACGGCGGATAATAAATCCCGCCAGCCAGAAACTGATTACCCAGGTTACCAGCCCAACCGCATAGGTTTGCCAGCCTTTCGCTTCAAATCCCAGCAGCCCGACAACACCGTTGAGAATAAAGATCAGCCCGATCGCAAAGGCGTAGTAATGCCAGTCACGGCGTAGTTTGGAAGTGAGCTTCATGACAACTCCGGCAGAAAAAAACCTATCCTCTCACAGTTTGATCAAGGCGTCTGTGGCGGATACGTAAATTCTGAAAAGCAGCGCAGTTTCACTTATGTTATCAATTTGTGACGTGATGCAGAAATCGACAATCCAGGAGAAATCCTGAGCCGAATTTCCCACGATTCTGATATTGACAAATGCTATGACCTGTCACACTCACCCTGTACGACGCGTATTAAAACAGAGTGATATTTTCGGGAGGTCTTATGGCAGACTTTACATTGTCGAAACCGATTTTTGGCGGAAAACAACCAAAAACCTCCACGGCGGGGAATATTGCCTATGCCCTGTTTGTTCTGTTTTGTTTCTGGGCTGGAACCCAACTGCTGAATATGCTGGTGCATGCCCCCGGCGTGTATGAGCATCTGATGCAGGTGCAGGATACAGGCCGCCCGCGCGTTGAAATCGGTTTAGGCGTGAGCACCGTATTTGGACTCATTCCCTTCCTCGCGGGCAGCATGGTTCTGGGCGTGATTGCCCTTGTCCTGCGCTGGCGCAACCGCCACTGATTACAGTCCCATACAGCGTGCCCGACGATCGTCAACGCGTTTCGCGAACCAGGCGGTCGTCAGGTTACGCGTGATCTTCGGGCTTTCCAGCTGAATGCCTGGCAAAATGGCTCTGGGTAATGCCTTCCCACTTTTCTTCTCGGCCAGCGCAAAGACCTGCTTATACAGATCCGTTTTCTCAAACGCCAGGCTGTCGCCCTTCTCCAGCTGTCGGCGAATGTCGCTGTTGCTCATCTCCAGCTTCGTCGAGAGTTTTCGCACCGCACGTTCGGTAGTCCCGGCCTCACTGCTGCCGTAAGCAATGAGATCGCCGTCCAAAGCGAGCTTCACACCGCTGGCGCGGCTTACCGCATTCTGGAAGGCTGCATTTCGGCTGGCATACCAGCCCGCGTTAAAGTCGGCAAAGCGATACAGCGGTTTATCGTAGTTGGCCGGATAATTCAGCAGGTGATACGTCCCAAACCACAGCCCACCGCGCAGGGAGAAGACCTCCTGACGCACCGTACCGTCGATATCCCACGGATAGCCGTCGGTATGCTTTTCCGCAAATGCGATACTGACCTGCATCGGACCGCCGGTATGCACCGGATTCAGTGAGCCAAACAGCTTCTGCCCCATCGGCACCATATTGATGAAATCATCGAAAATGGCGCTAAGCTGTTTCTCGGTTTTCACCGTATCCAGCCGTTCACTGTAGCTTTTACCGTTTGGCGAGGTGATTTTAAGGGCGGTATGCACCAGGAAAACCGGGATATGCATCGATTCGGCCCGGCGGTCGATCTCCTTCCAGGCGATTTTGTTCAGGCCAGGCACAACAGGATCTGACTGATACATCGATTCCTGCTGCGCCACCGCGAGCACCGAGCAGATATTCTCCTCGGTAGGCGCGATCTTCTGGCTTTTGAAGGTCGCTGCCAGCGCATCAGCCCACTCCCTGCGATCCTTTACGCTGGCGGGCATTTTTTGCCGCACCACGCTCGCCACATCAACGGGCTTCTCCCCTTCTTTGAGCGGGGCAGCCCCTTTTTCGGCACAGCCCGCCAGCACGAAGGCGGCGAGTAACGTCAGCGGTAATGCACGTGGTACGGCTAATGGCATAGCAATTCCTTTTTAACCTAATGTATGGGTAACTTCCTGCACATCCTTATCGTCCAGCTCACGCTCGAAACTGCGTAAACGTTTGTAGATGGACATCAGCTCCACCAGCGTAGTCCAGGAGCTAATCAGATACTGGAACGAACCGCGAACCTGACCAAAGACGTTGGTGATTTGGGTCATCAGACCGAGCGTAATCGTACCCGCAACGATGGACGGGAACAGCAGGAACAACCCGAAAACGTTATCAACCTGAAGATAAAGAATGCGCGCGATATTGAAATACATGTAATGGAAATAGAGGCGGAAGTAGTTACGACGTACGGCGCCAAACAGCTCACGCACGGTAGGCGGTGACGCACGGTTGGCATCGTCTTCGCCATACACCAGCTCTTTACGGTAGGCCGCTTCCACGCGCTGGTTTTTAAACTCCAGCCCCGGCAGCTTGATCCCCACCACCGCCAGCAGCCCCGTTCCCATCAGCGACCAGACAATCGCAGCAATCACCAGGCCGTAGGGCAGATGGCCGACAATCGGCAGCTCCGGAACGTGCGACGAGAGCGTCACCAGCACCGGCAGGAAGGCGATCAGCGTCATGATGGCGTTGATAAAGCTCACGCCCATATCTTCCAGAGTAGAGGCAAAACGCATGGTGTCTTCCTGCACACGCTGTGCGGCCCCTTCGATATGCCGCAGGTGCTGCCAGTGCGCCATATAGTGTTCGTTCATCGCGGTACGCCAGCGGAACACATAGTGGCTGACGAAAAAGTTATTCATCACGCCGATCACCACGGCGATGAGGGCGATGCCGAGGAAGATCCCCACCTCATGGTAGAACTGGTTAATGGTCACTTTATGCGGCGAACTCAGCGCCGTCTGGATCAGATCGTAAAACGGCGCATACCAGGCGTTGACCGCTACGCCCACCTCCACCAGGAACCAGGTGACAAAGATGATTAACGACGTGCCGAGAATCGACCAGTATTGCCAGCGGTGAGGAGAATAGACGAACCAGAACATGGCAAACAGCCCTACGCAGAGCACGTAATAAGCGTAGAAAAGCAGATAGCTCATGGACCAGAAGCGCGCTGCGCTAATGGGAATGTCGCCCGTTGCCCCCGTAAGACGGGTCAGCCACGCGCCGCCACCGGCCTGCCAGAAAATGACAGCCAGCAGTGCCCAAATAAATGCCGACAGGAAAAAGGGCCCCGGCTTTGGGAAAAAAGACTTAAACATTGTGCTTCCTTCTTGTTGTTATGGCTGTTGCTGTGTTCAACATATCGCCACACGAAACCTTGCCTGTGCCAGCCTCCCGGCTCAGGCAAAAAAGTGAGACCTGCGGGTGAATTATTAGTTCGCTTCACAGTTTTCAGGAATTGTTTCGGTGCGTTTCATTCGCAACAGCGATCATAGCGTCTATCATACGGTCGATGTCACAAAATGGGAGCCACGCCGCAAGTAAATTGTTCAAATTTACCCACGGTAACGTTTTTCTCGCTATCGTTATGCAAATCGGGCCATTGCCCGACGCCGATTAGTAGTATAACTACCCGTAACTTTCCTTATTCACTTGATGGATGCTTTTCGTTGAAACGTTGTCTGCTCTCTATCGCCGCGCTGTGTGCGGTGAGCCTGTCCACCGCCCAGGCAGCACAGCCTCTGACGGCCCCGGTTCTGGCCTCTGACATTGCCGATCGCTACGCGAACCTTATTTATTACGGCAGCGGTGCGACGGGAATGGCGCTGGTCGTGATCGACGGTAACCAGCGGGTGTTTCGCAGTTTCGGTGAAACACGACCGGGAAATAACGTTCGTCCGCAGCTGGATTCCGTTATCCGTATCGCGTCGATAACCAAGCTGATGACCAGCGAAATGCTGGTTAAACTGCTCGATCAGGGCGTGGTGAAACTCGACGATCCGCTCAGCAAATATGCGCCGCCCGGCGCTCGCGTTCCGACATATCAGGGAACGCCGATCAGACTGGTCAATCTGGCGACCCATACCAGCGCCCTGCCGCGAGAACAGCCCGGTGGCGCTGCGCATCGCCCTGTCTTTGTCTGGCCAACCCGCGAGCAACGCTGGAACTACCTGAGCACAGCAACCCTGAAATCGGCCCCGGGCTCGCAGGCCGGCTATTCTAACCTGGCGTTTGATCTGCTGGCCGACGCTTTAGCGACGGCCTCGGGTAAACCCTACCCTCAACTGTTTGAAGAGCAGATCACGCGTCCGCTCGGGATGAAAGATACCACTTACACCCCCTCCCCGGATCAGTGCAAGCGTCTGATGGTGGCGGAAAAAGGGGCCAGCCCGTGCAATAACACTCTGGCCGCCATTGGCAGCGGTGGCGTTTACTCTACGCCTGGCGACATGATGCGCTGGATGCAGCAGTTCCTCTCATCGGATTTTTACGCGCGCAGCAATCAGGCCGATCGAATGCAGACGCTCATCTACCAGCGTGCTCAGCTACGTCGCGTCATTGGCATGGATGTTCCAGGTAAAGCCGATGCCCTCGGCATGGGCTGGGTGTATATGGCGCCAAAAGATGGCCGACCGGGGATTATTCAAAAAACCGGTGGAGGTGGCGGATTCATCACCTACATGGCGATGATTCCGCAATCAAACGTAGGCGCTTTTGTGGTGGTCACCCGGTCGCCAAATACACGCTTCGTGAATATGAGTGATGGCGTAAATAATCTGGTGGCCGAGCTGAGCGCCAATAAAGCGCAGGTGCTTACGGCCTCTAACTGATCTCAATAGTCCGTGGGCAAACGGTTGATACTGATCAGTTTGCCCCGGCTCATATTGATGTAGTTCCCCTGCCGCAGCGCAGCCAGAACCTCAGCAACGACCGAACGAGAAATACGCGTGCTACGCTGAATATGATTCATAACACCAATTTTTGAACGTAGCGTGTCATCCCACTCGGCCATATTGATCAGCATCGCCCGGATTTGGCTATAGGAGTTATTTCCGACCAACTGCATATCACGCTTTCCCATTAAATGGTTTAGCCATGACAGCCAGCAGAAAGCCTCTTGCCAAAGTTGCGCTTCCTGAATAAGTTGGCACGCCTCAGAGGCTGGCAAATAAAATCCGCTACAAGGTGTTTGTGCTATCAGAGAATATTCAAGATGGTTGTCATTTATCCATGCGCTTAAACCGTGTATATACGGTGCCCGCGCGATACCCATAAGTAATTCGTCTGATTTACGGTGGACGGCAGTCAGACCGGATTGTATGACAACGGTCAAGGGTTCATCATCATTATTGCCGGTAGTTATTAATTGTTGTGGTTCGGTCTTAAATGGGGTACCGGCGATTTCCAGACACTTTATGAGCCGGCTTAATTCAGAAAGTGGTTTCGCATTAACGTTCATGCATACCTCAAGTCATCTGTATCTGTCGGTTCTTTATAATTTTTAAAGCACATAAAAAAGCGGGGGAAAAATCCCCCGCGCTTTCTATATTACCAGGTATATTTCACACCCAGGTTTGCTCCCCAGTTCTGGTCAACGTCGCCGCCGCCCAGATAAGTCGCATCAGTGTAAGCACTGAAGTTTTTCGTGAAGCTGAACTGAGTACCCAGTCCCACGCGAACCGCAGAGCCTTCCACGCCGTTATCAATGCTGTCATTGTTGATATCAGCATTGTTGTCGGCATCGTCATACACGTAAGCCAGTTTGAAGTAAGGCGTTAATGCCTGCTCGCCGCCGTAGTTGAAGGTATAACCTGCATCCACGCCGAGTTCATAACGCATACTGTCGTAAGACTGACCATCGATACGCATGTCGTTGCTTAACTGGTAGTCATCACCGGACTGGAACAGGCCAGAGATCGCCGCGTAAGGCGTGACGTAGCCAGACAGGTTTGGTTTCCAGTCATAGCCCAGTTTCATCCCGAAACCAACGGCGTCAGTTGTGGTATTACCATCAACATACTGACCGTTGCTCATGGTAGCAGAGAGGTCGTTGTTGAAGCGGGTGTAGCTCAGGGAGCTGTCGAGGAAGATGTCGTTCATGAACTTCGCCGACGCGTAGATCATCGCAGTCTGGCTGTCCTGATCGACCTGACCCGTACGATCGCTGATATCACCCTTCGCGAAACCAGCCGCACCACCGACAATCCACTTCGCGTTATTACCGTCGATCTGAGTATCCAGACCTACCATAATGCCGCTTACGTCCTGATCGTAGCTAACGGTGCCATTATCCGCGTCAAAGTTGCCGCCGAAATAACTCACCCATGCGCCGCCGTTATCTGCCAGGCCATGACGGCTGTTGGTCAGACGGGTACCCACGGTATCCTGTTGCAGATTCCAGATGTTGGTATTAGCAGAAGGAATGCTCAGCGCCATGTTGGCGTAGTCGGTCAGCTCTTCCTGCTGGAGAACAACGGTGTCGCCCTTCTGCTGCGCCTGATAGGTGTAAGCACCTAAATCAGCTTTGTTTGCCGCAGTAAAGCTGGCAGCGGTATCCGCGTTATTGTCATAGACGCGAATGATCTCTTTGTTTTTGTAGTCAGCTACGGAGCCTGCGCCGGTCGCATCGTCGATGCGCACTTTATAGTTACCGGCAACGTCACCGTTCACCGCCAGATGACCGTCAGAGTTCAGCGCGACAACACCATAGTCGTAGTCCGCTTTAGAGCGATCGTTGGTGATATAGCGTGCGTTGTTCAGGTCGCTGTTCAGCACATAATCGCGGCTGGCAACGTTGAGCACACCGCCATCGGTCAGCACCATATTGTGCGTATCAACCTGACCCAGACCCAGCGCCAGCTCTGCACCGTTGTCCACGGTAATGGTGTTGGCATACAGCTCAGCTGTCTCTTCAGTCAGTGCCGCACGGCTGTAGCTATCCAGATACAGGCTGTCGGTTGCTACCGCGCCGTTGTCGCCGATGTTCAGGCTAGACGCATTGGTCAGGGTGATGGAATCCGCCAGCAGGCCGGAGTTTTCAACATTGACCTGAGACTGGTTGTTCACCGTCAGCGCGTCGATGTTGGAGATCTTACGGGTATCCCACTCGGAACCGTTATCCAGCGCCACGTTGAACAGGCCGCTCTGATAAACCTCTTCACCCGCAACGTGACCATTGCTGTCAAAGGTAGAATCAGGCCAGATGCTGTTTGGAGAAAGCGCGTGCCAGTCTACATTGCTGTAGCCTTCACCATACATCTGCGCCGTGCCGATGGCTTCAACGCTGGACTGCGCGGCACCCACCCATTTACTGCCATTGGTCAGCGTGACATCCAGCTTGTCGGTATCATCCCAGCCGTTGGTAGTTGGGTTATAGATGCCGTCATCTGTGGTATCCGTTGCCGGATCGCCATTCTCGTAGAAGTTGTTATCAAAGGTGCTGGAGAAAAGGATATCGCCAGTAATGGTAGAGTGATCGAAGGTAGCGGTGGTCTGCATAGCGTTATCAGACGCGCCGGCCGCAACGATCAGCGCCGCATCATCGGCAGCCGTGGCGTTGGTTTCACCGTAGTCGCTCGGCTTCGCCGTTTGACCGTAGAAGCCGCTGGTACCCAGATCGCTGTATGCACCAGAGGTCAGCACAGAGTCTTTCACCACCAGCGTATCAGTAAAGACATTGCTGCTGTTAGCAACGCCTTCAACACCGTCGTATGGCGTGTTATCCAGATCCTGGTAACCCTGAGTCAGCGTGATACCCGCAACGTGGGAGTTGTTCTGAATAACGATATCAGATTCAACGTCCAGGGTGATGGCGTTACCCAGATCATAGGTGTCCAGATAATGCGTTTCAGTGGTTTCGCCATTGACGACATCATACGCGTAATGCTCGTAGGTATCGTTGATGGTGGAGTTATCAACGGTCAGGCTAAAACGATCATACTGGGTATGAGCGGTGCCGTCAGTATCCACGCCATCTGCACATGTCGTGGTCATGCACTCTGACGTGATCATGCCGTTAATGGTGCTGTTAGAAATACTCAACGCGTTCGCACGGCCATTGACACCATCATCCAGATAGTATGTCGAAATAACCCCGTTTACGGTTGATTTATTGATGACTGGGTAAATGTCACCATCATGTGTGGCATCTGAATAATCCCAGTCAGCATAACCATAATACCAGGGCGTGGACGCGGTATTGTCATATCCAAAAGTATTATATGTCGTGCCGGATATATCTTTCGCATTGGCCTGAGAAGCGATAGCCAGTGTGCAGGCTAATGCAAGTTGTGATACAACCAGTTTCTTTTTCCATGTTTGCATTGGGTCATCCCTCCTCAGGGACGTAAGCAAGTTTGTCCATCAAATCATTTGGCAACATTAAATTGCGGAAGGAATTATGCATTTTCACTTCGAAAAGGTTCAATGAATGATTCCATTAAGTCCGTATTCAGACAAATAAGCTTATAAACCCAGGACAATATCAATCATTATAAATAAATATTATAAATTCAACTGATTGCAAACCACTTTAGTTGCTTTGGCACATATAATAAAAAGCAATAAATCATTTATATTTATAATCCCGAACCAATATAGAAACCTCACCAATATTACATACCACGCTGAACACCAGAATAAGCTTTATAATATAGACAAAATACATACAGCGAATATTAGTCGATTTCAAAAATCTAAAAGACAACTTTAGTAAAACACCGCTCCCTGCTTTCAGGTACACTATACCTCTTTGTTCCACAAACATCAGGCATACCATGACCGATTTAATTGCACGTCCCCGTCGCCTGCGCAAGTCACCCGCACTGCGCGCCATGTTTGAAGAGACAACACTGACCTTAAACGATCTGGTGTTGCCGATTTTTGTTGAAGAAGAGATCGATGACTACAAAGCCATCGACGCGATGCCGGGCGTGATGCGCATTCCGGAAAAGCATCTGGCCCGCGAGATCGAACGCATTGCGAATGCGGGCATCCGCTCGGTGATGACGTTCGGTATCTCCCACCACACTGACGCGACCGGCAGTGATGCCTGGAAAGAAGACGGCCTCGTCGCCCGCATGTCGCGCATCTGCAAAGAGAGTGTGCCGGAGATGATCGTCATGTCCGATACCTGCTTCTGCGAATACACCTCTCATGGCCACTGCGGTGTGCTGTGCGATCACGGCGTGGACAACGATGCGACCCTGCTGAATCTGGGCAAGCAGGCGGTGGTTGCCGCCGCTGCGGGTGCGGATTTCATTGCGCCTTCTGCGGCAATGGATGGGCAGGTACAGGCAATCCGTCAGGCGCTGGACGCCGCGGGCTTCACCGACACCGCCATCATGTCCTACTCCACCAAATTCGCCTCCTCTTTCTACGGCCCGTTCCGTGAAGCAGCGGGCACGGCGCTGAAAGGCGATCGTAAAACCTATCAGATGAACCCGCTGAACCGCCGCGAAGCGATTCGTGAGTCTCTGCTCGATGAAGCCCAGGGCGCTGACTGCCTGATGGTGAAACCGGCTGGCGCATACCTGGATATCCTGCGCGACATTCGCGAACGCACCGAACTGCCGCTGGGCGCCTACCAGGTGAGTGGCGAGTACGCGATGATCAAATTCGCCGCACAGGCGGGCGCCATCGACGAAGAAAAAGTGATCCTCGAAAGCCTGGGGGCGATCAAACGTGCGGGCGCGGATCTGATCTTCAGCTATTTCGCGCTGGATCTGGCCGAGAAGAAAATTCTGCGTTAATCCGCTTTAGCGCCGGGTGACGGCTTCGCCTTACCCGGCCTGCTCTCTGCGCTAATCTTCACCAAACTGCAATACAAACGACATCTCCTCCTTCTACTGTCTGGGCAAGACGGCAGGAGGAGTGATCAATGTTTAGTCTCGACAGCGTTCTTGATGACCTTTGGCCTCAGGCGAGGCCCGCACCCTGGCAAAAAAGTCTGTTAAAAAGACTGCTTCACGAAGACGAATTTCAGCAGTTTGCCGCCAGCCACCGTCACCTGAAAGGGCTGGATATGGTGGAGCAGGTTCTGGAACACCTTGATATTCACTGCTCCGTTTCCGCCCGCGATCTCGAACAAATCCCCGAACACGGCCCACTCATTGTGATAGCGAACCACCCCACCGGCACCCTGGATGGGCTGGCGCTGCTGTACGCCGTTTCCCGCGTGCGCCGCGACGTCAGGGTTGTTACCAACAGGATGCTGTCCCACCTTGAGCCCCTCAGTTCATTGTTTATTCCCGTGGATAATATGGGCGGCAGAACAGCAAAAGCCTCGCTGATACAGATGGAGCAGCACCTGCAAAACGCCGGTGTGCTGATCTTCTTTCCGGCGGGTGAAGTTTCCCGCCCAACGCGCAAAGGCATCCGCGATAAAAAATGGCATCCGGGCTTTATCAAGCTGGCCGGCAAATTACGGGTGCCGCTACTTCCGGTACATATCCAGGCGCACAACAGCCTGCTGTTTTATGCCAGCACGCTGGTCTCGCCAACGGTATCCATGCTGCTGCTGATGCAACAGATGTTTCGCCGCCGTCACAGTCAGCTGCCGATCAAAATCGGCCAGCAGATTGCCTGGAATGAGCGGTTTAGTTCTACCCTTTCATCGCGTGAGATGGCCGAGCAGTGTCGTCAGCACGTGATACGTCTTGGCAAGGGATTGCCTGGCGTCTTTAAAACCCAGTGCGCCATTGCCCGCCCGGAAGACAGGGCCACGCTGAAGCGCGAACTGGCGCAGGCAGAGTGTCTGGGAAAAACCAGCGATGGTAAGGCCATCTATCTTTGGCAGCGCAACGGGCAGGAAGAGGCGCCTCTGCTGCGCGAGCTGGGGCGGCTGCGCGAGATTGCCTTTCGTGCCGTGGAGGAAGGCAGCGGGAAGCGCCGGGATACGGACAGCTACGATGATGACTATCTGCACCTCATTCTGTGGGATGACGATGACCTGGAAATTGTCGGCGCGTACCGCTTTATGCCAACGGCCATGCAGGTGGAAAAGCGCGGCGTCGAGGGGTTGTACAGTTACAGCCTGTTCCACTACGACGAAAAAATGCAGGACATACTGGAGCACGGCATTGAGCTGGGGCGCAGCTTTATACAGCCGCGCTACTGGGGGCGTCGCGGTCTGGACTACCTGTGGTCAGGTATTGGCGCCTATCTGGCACGCTATCCCCATTACCGCTACCTGTTTGGCCCGGTCTCCATTTCCGGCGGCTTACCGCCTGCCGCGCGGGATCTGCTGGTGGCGTTTTATCGTCTCTGGTTTCCGGCCAGCCATCCTTTAGCCGCCTCGCGTCAACCCTATCCGGCCTCACTTCCGGACGTGCTGGCACAGTTTGGCGGGGTGGATTACGTGGATGACCTGACAAAGCTGAAATCCCTGCTCGGAAACCTGGGTTGCGGCATCCCGCCGCTCTACAAACAGTATTCCGAGCTATGCGAGCCCGGCGGCGTGCAGTTTATCGATTTCGGCAGCGATCCGGCGTTCAATAACTGTATCGACGGGCTGGTGCTGGTGGATCTGTGTTATCTGAAGGCGAACCGCTATCAGCGGTATATAGAAGCACACCTTTAGCCTCGTTGCCCGGTGGCGCTACGCTTACCGGGCCTACAATGAAACGTAGGCCCGGTAAGGCAACGCCGCCACCCGGCAATCAAGGCGCACGGTAAAACGGCTTATCCCCCAGGATCGTCGCCCGCTGCATAATCCTTCGCTGCGGCAGGTAATCCGCATTGGCGTAATGCTGCGTGACGCGGTTATCCCAGATCGCCAGATCGTTCTCCTGCCAACGCCAGCGCACCTGGAACTCCGGTTTGGTGATGTGCGCGAACAGGAAGCCAAGCAGCGCCTCACTCTCTTTTTCCGCTACGTCCACGATGCGCGTGGTGAACCCTTCATTCACAAACAGCGCCTGCTTTCCGGTCACCGGATGGGTCCGCACCACCGGGTGCAGCAGCGGGGGATGTTTTGCGACCGCATCCAGCCAGCGCTGGTGTTCCTCTTCCGTTTTACGGTACTTGTACTCCGGGAACGATTTTTTGAAGTCATGCTCCGCCCGCAGGCCGCTCAGCAGGGTCTGGAGCGGCGCGGAGAGCGCCTCAAACGCGGCAATCCCGCTGGCCCACAGCGTGTCCCCACCCGTCTCCGGCAGCTGTTTTGCTGCCAGAATCGCCCCGGCTGGCGGTGTGTCGATAAAGGTAACGTCCGTGTGCCAGTTGTCATTATCGGGCGGGTTATCGTTATGGGTATCCAGCACGATAATTTCCTCTACCCCTTCCGCATGCGGGTAGACCGGGTGGATATGCAGGTCGCCAAAACGCAGGGCCAGCGCGCGCTGCTGCTGCGGGGTAATGGCCTGTTCACGCAGGAACACCACCTGATGACGCAGCACCGCGTGGTACAGCTGCTCAAACTGGTTATCGCTCAGCGGACGGGTTACGTCCAGGCCCGACACCTGCGCGCCAATATACGGCCCCAGCGGGGTAATGGTCAGTCGTTCACTCATTGTATTTCTCCATGCCAGGGCGTCAGGCGACGCTGTAGCGCGCGCAGTCCCAGTTCTAATCCAAAGGCAATCGCGGCGATCACCGCGATCCCTGCCAGTACCACGTCAGTCGCCAGGAACTCTCCCGCCGACTGCACCATAAACCCAAGGCCGCGCGTGGCGGCTATCAGCTCTGCCGCCACCAGCGTAGACCAGCCCACCCCAAGGCCGATGCGCAGCCCGGTCAATATCTCCGGCAGCGCGCCCGGTAAAATGACGAACAGCAGTACCTGCACGCGGCTGGCGCCGAGCGACTGCGCCGCACGTATGCGTACCTGCTGCGCACTCTTTACGCCAGCCAGGGCCGACATGGCTACCGGCGCAAATATCGCCAGGTATATTAGTAAGATCTTTGACGTCTCCCCGATGCCAAACCAGATCACCATCAGGGGCAGGTAAGCCAGCGGCGGGACGGGACGGTAAAGCTCTATCAGCGGGTCGAGAATGCCGCGCACCGTCGGGCTCAGTCCCATCGCGATCCCCACCGGAACGCCAATAATGACCGCCGCCAGCAGCGCCACCAGAATACGCGTCAGACTGGCGCCTAAATGCTGCCAGAGCGTGGCATCCATAAAGCCCTGCGGCCCGGCGATAGTAATCAGTTTTTCCAGAACCTGACCTGGCGGGGGCAGAAACAGCGGGCTGATCCACTGCTGCGCGGCAACCGCCCACCATACCGCCAACAACACCACCAGCGTGCCGACGCTTAAGGTGAGCTGGCGAGAGAACGGCCAGCGTAATGCAAGGCGCGTCCGCCGCGTTTTTTCACTGAAAACAATGCTCATGAGAACGCCTCCCGTTGCTCAAACACGCGGCTTAAGACGTATTCACGCTGTTCAATAAACAGCGGATCGGATTTGATGCTGCGTACCGGCTCTCCCGCCACATAGCGGCGGGCAAACTCAAGCGGCAGGCGCTCCAGCACGCGTCCCGGCCCCGGTGAGAGCAGCACCAGCTCCGTCGCCATAAACACGGCCTCTTCGATATCATGGGTGATTAACAGCACCTGCTTGCCGGTTTCGTGCCACAGGCGCAGCAGCAGGGTTTGCATCTGCTCGCGGGTGAAGGCATCCAGCGCCCCGAAAGGTTCGTCCAGCAACAGCAGCTGTGGGTTAGCCGCCAGCGCACGGGCGATCCCGACGCGCTGACGCTGCCCGCCTGAAAGCTGCCAGATAAAGCGTTTTTCAGCCCCCTCCAGCCCGACCTTTTTCAGCATATCGCGCGCCGTTTTCAGGCGCTGTTCACGCGCTACACCGGCCAGTTGCAGACCAAATGCAACGTTTTCCTGCACGTTTCGCCACGGGAGTAGTCCTTCATTCTGAAAGACCACGCCGCGCTCTGCGCCCGGCCCCGTTACCCGTTTCCCTTCCAGCTGGATCGTGCCGTGCTGATACGGTACAAACCCGGCGATCAGGTTCAGCAGCGTCGTTTTCCCGCAGCCGGACGGTCCCAGCACCACCAGCAGTTCACCGCTGTCCAGTGTCAGGTTGATCTCTTCCAGGGCAGGTTTACCGCCGTAATCGGCAGACAGGTTTGTAATGTTCAGCATTGCAGCCCCCTTATTTCACAAAGCGATCGGTCACGAACTGGCTGTAATCCGCCGCCACCGCAGGTACTTTGCCCTGCTCTTTCAGGAACGTCGCAGTGTCGACAATCGCTTTGCTCACCGGCCCGTTCAGCTGCTGGACCTGCTGCGCAGGCGTCAGATAGGTGTTGCCTTTTACCAGCCCCGGCACGTCAGCTTCCGGCACGCCGCTCAGACGTGAGAGTTTCTCCAGGTTGGCGGGCTGTTTCAGCCATTCATCCGGGTTGCTGATGTATGGCTGCTGTGCGTCGATGGCGCTTTTGGCGAAGGCTTTCACCACTTCAGGGTGTTTCTCGGCAAAGTCCTTACGTACGACCCAGACGTCAAGGGTTGGCGCGCCCCACTGCCCCACTTTTTCGGAGTCGGTCAGCACGGTGCCCTCTTTTTCAAGCTCGTTGACGGCGGGCGCCCAGACGTATGCTCCGTCGATGTCGCCACGCTGCCAGGCGGCAATAATCGCCGGAGGTTGCAGGTTAATGATCTGCACCTGGCCCGGCTTAATGCCCCAGTGTTTCAGCGCTGCCAGCAGGCTGTAATGCGTGGTGGAGATAAACGGCACCGCGATGCGTTTGCCGATCAAATCCTCGGGTTTCGTGATAGTTTTCTTCACCACCAGTGCTTCGGAATTTCCGAGCTGCGACGCCAGCAGGAAGACTTCAATCGGCACCTGCTGGCTGGCGGCCACCGCCAGCGGGCTGGAGCCCAGGTTGCCAATCTGCACGTCGCCCGAGGCTAACGCCCGCACAATCGCCGCGCCGCTGTCGAACTTGCGCCAGTCGACGTTCGCCCCGCTCGCTTTGGCAAAGGTGTTGTCCGCCTGCGCGACTTTCGCCGGCTCAGCGGAAGTCTGATACGCGACGGTGACGTCCACCGCCTGCGCCTGAAATGCCCACAGCGCCAGTGCGCCGAGAAGTGTGTTCCGCGATGAAATTGCCATAATGTCTGCTCCCCTTGTTGTTATGAGGGCAGTATTTCCGGCGCGAGAATTTTGATAAAGGAATAAAAAAGAATCGCTAATGACGATTCGTTTTTAGAAAAAAAGCGGGAAAGGATAGTGAATTTTGTGCGGTTGTTTCGCCGGGTGGCGCTGCGCTTACCCGGCCTACGGTTCGTGCAATTTGTAGGCCGGGTAAGGCGCAGCCGCCACCCGGCAAAGACCTCAGCGCTGAACCGTCAGCGCAGCAATATCCTGCGGCGTGGTGCGACAGCAGCCGCCAATCAGCTTCGCACCGGCATCCAGCCACTGCGGTAAATACCCCGCCAGCGTCTCGCAGGCGTCACCATGGTGATGCCAGGTTTTGCTCACCGCATCATAATGCTCGCCGGAATTCGGATAGACCACCAGCGGCAGCGACGTCAGGCTGTGCAGATGCGTCAGCGCCGCGGTGGTGTTTTCCAGCGCGATACAGTTGATCCCCAGCGCGACAACCTGTGGATAGCTTTCGAGCGCAGAAACGACATCCCGCAGCGGCGTCCCGTCACTCAGATGCTCGCTGTCACGCAGGGTAAATGAGAACCATGCCCGGGCGCGAGGATACGCCGTCAGCAACGCCGCCAGCGCCTTAATCTCCGGGAAAGAAGGCAGCGTTTCACAGGCCAGCAGATCCGCGCCCGCATCCAGCAGCGCCTCCACGCGGGGACGGTGGAACGCGGTGAACTCTTCAGCGCGACGCACATAATCGCCGCGATATTCAGATCCATCGGCAAGGTACGCGCCGTACGGCCCTACCGACCCCGCCACCAGCAGCGTGCCCGCCTGCGCATTCTCTGCCAAGTACGCTTCCCGCGCTTTGCGTGCCAGCTCTACGCTTTTGCCAATCAACGCCCGGGATTGCGCCTCGTCCAGCCCGCGTGCGGCAAAGCCCGCAGGCGTGGCCTGATAGCTGGCGGTGATCGCCACCTGTGCCCCCGCGCGGTAATAGTCGAGGTGCACGTCCCGGATCAGCTCCGGGTTTTCCATCAGCACTTTGGCCGACCAGAGGCTGTCGGCAAGGTTACAACCGCGCGCTTCCAGCTCCGTTGCCATCGCCCCATCCAGCACGACAAACGGCTGGTTTTCAAGGAGGGCGGTAAGCGGATTATTCTGCGACATGTTCAGGCTCCTGCGTGGTAAGGTTTCGGGTCAGGTAGTACGCACCATAACACAGGGCGACAAACGGAAGCCCGCAATAAAGGGCAATACGCTGGCTGGGGTCAAACCACAGGCCGACGCAGGCCACCAGACAGAGGATAAAGCCAAGCACGGGCACCAGCGGATACCATGGCGCGCGATACTGCAACGCCGAAAGTGGCTGCCCGGACTGCACGTGACGGCGACGAAACACGAAGTGTGACGCGCAGATGCTGATCCACACCGCCACCACCGCAAAACCGGAAATGGCTGACAGGGCCACAAACACCGTATCCGGCGCGACCACGCTGGAGAACAGCGCCAGCACGCCGCCCAGCATGGAAACGGAGAGCGCCGTCAGCGGCACGCCGTTTTTGTTGACGCGGGCAAAGCAGCGCGGCAGCGTTTTCTCGTTAGACAGAGACCACAGCATACGACCAGAGGCGTACAGGCCCGAGTTCGCCGCCGAGAGAATCGCCGTCAGGATCACGAAGTTAAAGATATCCGCCGCATACGGAATGCCGACCTTTTCAAACACCAGCACGAACGGGCTTTTCTCCACGCCAGCCTGCTGCATCGGGATCAGCGCCGCCAGCACAAACACGGTGCCAATAAAGAAGATGATGAGCCGGGCGATGGTGGTGCGAATAGCAACCGGAATAACCTTGTGCGGGTTTTCCGTTTCTCCTGCGGCGATGCCGATAAGCTCCGTTCCGGAGAAGGCAAAGTTGACCGCCACCATGGTCATCAGGATCGGCAGACCGCCGTGCGGGAACCAGCCTTCGGCAGTAATGTTGCTTAAGCCCGGCGCCGTTGAACCGTCCTGCATCGGGATAAAACCGAATATCGCCGCCCCGCCGAGAATAATGAAGGCGATGATGGTGATGACTTTCACCAGCGAGAACCAGAATTCTCCTTCAGCGAAGAAGCGCGTGGAAATGACGTTAAGAGCAAAAATCACCACGCAAAAGACGACGCACCACGTCCAGACGGGAACCTGCGGGAACCAGTACTGCATACAGAACCCGGCTGCGGTAAAGCTCGATCCCAGCGCCACTGTCCACGTAAGCCAGTAGAGCCACGCCACGGTATACCCTGTCGCCGGGCCGAGATAACGAGCGGCGTAGACGTGGAACGCGCCGGTTTCCGGCATCGCCACGGAAAGTTCCCCCAGGCATTGCATAACCAGCCAGACCACCAGCGCACCGATAAGATACGCCAGCAGCGTGCCCGCCGCGCCAGTTGTCGAAATGATGTATCCGGTATTGAAGAATAACCCTGTGCCAATAACGCCACCCAGCGAGAGCATAATCAGGTGACGGGTTTTCATGGCGCGCTTAAGCTGCCCGTTTTGTTGTTCTGTTTGCATATTACCTTCTAAACGTATGGACATCTAAACATCCAAAGAAGGGTGTTATACCGCGATTGTTAACAAAAAGCCACCCGGCACGACTTCAGCGCAATTATTGGTAAATCCTTAAATCAGTTCTATAGTCGACACAGTTTCTTCTTCACCAGGACTCACTATGCGATTTAACGGACTGACCAAAGGTTTCTTTATTCTCATCCTGGCCCTTGTAACCTGGGCTTTCTTTGACGTGCTGTCACCCTATTTCTCGGCGATTCTGTGGGCCGCGATCCTGACCATCATTTTCAACCCGGTGAAAAACAAACTGCGTACCGCGCTGGGCGATCGCAACGGGCTGGCTTCCCTCCTCACACTCGGCATTATCTGCCTGATCGTGTTTATTCCGTTGATGGTGATCCTTTCCTCGCTCGCGGTGGAACTGAACATGGTTTACACCAAGCTGCAACAGAACAACACGCAGTTCCCGGAAGTCATCGCCGGTATCTTCAACCGCCTGCCGGACTGGGCCAGCGGCTTCCTGGCGGATCACAACCTGACCAACGCCGCGCAGATCCAGAAGAAGCTCTCCGATGTCGCGTTACAGGGTGGGCAATATCTGGCGGGAAGTGCGTTCCTGATTGGTAAAGGGACGTTCGGCTTTGCTATAAGCTTCGGCATTATGCTGTACCTGCTGTTTTTCCTGCTCAAAGACGGGCCCTATCTGGTGCGCCAGATCCTCGACTCGCTGCCGCTTTCTGACTTCGTCAAACAGCACCTGTTCGCGAAATTTGTCGGCGTCTCACGCGCCACGGTAAAAGGCACGGCGGTCGTGGCGGTGGTTCAGGGTACGCTTGGCGGTATCGCCTTTGCCATCGTCGGTATTGACGGTAGCGTACTGTGGGGAGCGCTGATGGCGTTCCTCTCCCTGGTGCCCGCCGTCGGCTCGGCTATCGTCTGGGTTCCCGCCGCCATCTTCCTGTTTGCCACTCACCAGCTGTGGCAGGGTCTGTTCATTGTGGGCTTCTTTGTCATTATCGTCGGGCTGGTGGACAACCTTTTACGTCCGCTGCTGGTGGGCAAAGACACCAAAATGCCGGACTACCTGATACTGATCACCACGCTCGGCGGTATGGAGCTGTATGGCATTAACGGCTTTGTGATTGGGCCGCTGATTGCCGCCCTGTTTATCGCCTGCTGGAACCTCTTCTCTGGCCGCGACCACGCAGGCAACGCCGAAGAGCTGGACGCAGACTTTATCGAAGAGGGAAAAAATCATCCGGACCTCTAACGAAACGCGTTTGGACAGGCGGCCCGGTGCCGCCTTTTTTTTCGCGTTAAATCAGGGGTTTTCTATAATCTGAAATGAACGCTCTTCCACATTTGTCGTAGAAGGATCCAACAGGTGCGAATCGCCACGATCACAAACTGGGCTTATGGTGTCACGGTGTGCCTGACCATTGCCTCCGGCATCGTCATGCTGATGGCTTCCCATGCCGACAACGTAGAGCGTCAGGCTGTTAAGCAACGACAAATTTTTGACCAGCTTACGGAAGAGATTGAAGCAGAAACCTGGATGCTCTCCGATTTAGCGCGCCTTTACGCCATCAAAAAAGAGCCCGATGTGCTGAAAGCGTACCAGGCGAAAGAAGGTGAACTGAAGAATATTGAACACAAAGTGGGGCAGTTAAAAGATACGGGCGCAACGGGCGAAGAGCTGGCGCTGCTGTATGAAGGGCTGAAGATTGTCGATGGCCTACAGGATGAACAGCAGGCAGCAATAGCGAGCGTCGCCCGGGGTGAGGAACAACAGGCCATTGCGTTACTCTTCGGCAAAATCTACGAACTGGAAACGGAACGCGCCCAGAGCAAAATTGACCATTTTCGTATGCTGCTGGATAAGCGCATTATTGCCGATGTCCAGGCGGCGACCAAAACGTCGAAAACGCTGCGTACCGCCTCAGAGGTGATGGTCGGCCTGACCGCCCTGCTCTTCTTATTCGTGATGGGCTTTATTCTTAAACACCGCGTGCTGCGCCCGGTGGTGCGCCTCAGTGATGTGGTTCACCGGCTGGCCTCACAGGACTACGCCGTCGAAACGCCCAATTTCAACCAGGTCGATGAGATAGGTGATATGGCTCAGGCCATTCGCATTTTCCGCGAGAACGAGCTGGCAAGGCAGCGGCTTGAAAAAGAACGCGATGCAGACTGGGCCATCCGCGAGCTGCTCGCGCGAATGACCCAGCGCTTGCAGGGGTGCGAGAACGTCAGCGACGTGATTGCGGTGGCAGAGTTGTTTGCTCCCAACATTGCGCCGGGTGTCGCCGGGCGTCTGTATATTCTGGATCGAAACCCGTGGGAGATGCGCTGTGCGGCGGAATGGTTATCTCCCCAGGGAGAAAAAAATGCCTTCCACCCCGATCAATGCTGGGCCATACGCCGTGGTCAGAGCCACCCACCGGTCAACGGCGAGCCGGATATCGGTTGCCAGCATCTGCCTGAATCACAAAAAGACAGTTCATTGTGCGTGCCGCTCATTGCGCAGGGGGAAGCCATTGGTTTGCTGTCGTTTCAGAACATTACGCCTGAAACGGCACCGTCCCGCGCATATCTCGAATTAATGGCGGAAGCCCTGGGTCTGGCGCTGGCCAACCAGCGTCTGCGCGATGCCCTGCTGGAAAAAGCGCTATTCGACCCGCTCACCGGCTTGCGTAACCGCCACCACCTGGAAGATACCCTGCGCACTCAGATAGCTCAGGCGATGCGCAATGATGAGCCGGTGAGCTGCATGATGATCGACATCGATCACTTTAAAAGCATTAACGATCGCTTCGGCCATGAGGCTGGCGATCATGTGATAAAGAGCGTGGCGACAATTGTTCAGCGTGCCGTGCATGATGCCGGTCTGGCTTTCCGCTTTGGTGGCGAAGAGTTTCTGGTGCTGCTTACGGGGGCGGATGAGGAAGCGGCTCACGCCTGCGCAACGGAGATTTATAACGGCGTCCATACGCTGTCGCTGCGCTATGGGCTTGCTGAGATTGGCCCGGTGGATGTGTCGATCGGGATCGCCAGTTACCCGCAGCACGCCCAAAGCGACGACCTGCTGCGCGCGGCAGACGTGGCGCTCTACCGGGCGAAAGAGCTGGGGCGCTCGCGGATCGTCAGTTTCAGTATGCTGGAGGCGGGTTAAGCGAAACTCCGTGCCATCGACGTCAGCGGTACGCGCACTCTCTTATTCCCTCACATTGAGGGTACGTTATCATTCTTTGTACAAATAAATTCATCTTAACGATGCCCCCATTGATAAAAAATGGGGGTGCGTAAATATATCAATAAATCAAAGCGATCATTTTTTAATCTCGGGTGGCTTATTACACTGAGTTTTTATGTTTTAAAAAACGTAAGCTCCAGCCAGCGGTCTGCAATCACGGGGAAAACAACAGCTATCTTTTTGATTTTGATGATTTTAATCAAGTAGCATTTGCAAAAAGGCGTGGCGTTCAACAAAATAGACAAACTTATAGGATAAATAACTTATAATTCTTATACTTCTGTTAAAAAGAGGAGGCCAATATGCGAATAATCCTAATGCTGTGCTGCTTTTTGGTACAAAGTTTAAGCTGGGCTGGCGAACTGCCAAGGCCTGTGGGCAAACCCATTTTAACCATTACCGGTAATATAGAAAATACGAACGAAAATGGAAAAGCCGTTTTTGATATTACCAGCCTGGAAAAACTGGGGATGGTGAGTTTCCAGACGACCTCTCCCTGGTATAATGGCCGCACGAAGTTTGAGGGTATCCCGATGCGCAAACTCATGGAGTATGTGGGTGCAAAGGGTTCTGTCCTGAATGTGGTTGCACTCAATGATTACACGACCGTCATCCCTCTCAGCGACTTCCAGAAATACAACGCCATCCTGGCTTTAAAGGTCAATGGCGAATATATGCGCATCCGCGATAAAGGTCCGTCATTCATCGTCTACCCTTATGACAGTCTTCCTGAACTCAATAATCAGATTTATTACTCGCGATCGGCATGGCAGGTCAGCAAAATGAAGATTGAATAGTAGTTCAGGAGAACATAATGAACAGGATACTGGTTGGTATCATTTTTTCTCTTTTTATCACTACTGGATATATAGCATTTCTTGTTTACGATCGTCAGCAAGAGCTGCAAAAACTGACTCACTACACTGAGTCCTGGTCTGTAGCCCAACTGGTATCTGAATATTACCGATTTGAATCATGGATTGGACTGTACGCAACCGAGACTGATGACGTTACGGTAGACCAGGTTCGCATGCGCCTGGAAATCATGCTGAGCCAGAATGATTTATTGAAAGAGGGCGGCCTGGGTCGTTATATAAACAGCGAAAAAGCGCATCAGACGCTCGCCTTACGCCTGGAAAACATACTGAACTATCTGGATGGTCATCTTGAGAAAATGAGCCGTTCAGAGTTAAAGCTCTATCTGAAAAATATGCATTCACTGGATGCTCCGCTAAGCCAGCTTTCATCCACGGCTTTAACAAAAGATGTTAATACAATCAATGAAACCAACCTTAAAATACAGGTTCTGTATTATATTTATTCAGCACTTTCGCTGTTACTGGTTATTTTAAGCTTCATACTGGGCTTTTTGATTATCTATCAAAATAAAAATATCCTGAAAGCCCACATGCAAGTGAAAACGCTGGCTGAAGAACTTCAGCTGTCCAAAGAAACCCTGCAAATCCAGAATACAAAACTGGAATACGATGTTTATCATGACTCCCTTACCGGCATGAAAAACCGTCTTTTCTTCTGGGATGATCTCAATAAACTCAATCTACAGGCTGAGAAAAAACATATTTCGGTCACGGTGATGTTATTCGATTTAGACCGGTTCAAAGAGGTGAATGATACCTACGGTCATGATACCGGGGATTTGCTGTTACGTGAGGTATCCACGCGCCTTAATGCTTTGAGCCGCTTTTCAGAGACATTTTATCGTTTGGGCGGCGACGAATTTGCTTTTCTCTCCAGTGGCTTAACCGAAACCGCAGCTGTCTCACGCGCGCGAGAAATCAGTGATAGCATCAGCAAGCCCTATACAATTAATAATCAACTTATAAAAATAGCCACCTGCGTGGGTATTGTTTTATCGGATAATGAACGACGTTCGGATTACCTTTATAAATTTGCCGATCTGGCGCTCTATGAAGCCAAGAAAGAAGGTTCTCAGCAGATCAAAGTCTTCCGCCAGCGAATGCTACAGAAGTTGCAGGAGAGCAGAACCCTTGAAAATGATATGGCAAGAGCAATTGAGAATGATGAGTTTGTTGTTTATTACCAGCCTATTGTGAATTCCATCAGCAAGGAAATTTACGGCTATGAAGCGCTTATTCGCTGGATGCATCCTGTAAAGGGGATGCTCTCCCCGGATAGCTTTATTTTCGCTGCTGAAAAAACAGGCATGATCAACGAGATAGGTAAAACCGTACTTAAACTGGCCTGTAGGGAAGCGGTCTCCTGGGCTGTTCCGGCCAGGATCTCCGTCAACGTCTCGCCTGTTCAATTGGGCAGCAAATCATTTATTAATACGGTGCAGTCCGTTCTGGCTGAAACCGGGCTACCGGCTAACCGTCTTGAGTTAGAGGTCACAGAGTCATCCCTCTTCAGTGACAGAAATAACCCCATTACGATCCTCAAAAAACTCCGTGCACTGGGCGTAAGAATCTCCATTGATGATTTTGGCACGGGTTATTCGTCGCTCTCCAGACTCAGCGAACTGAATTTTGATAAAATCAAGATCGATAAATCTTTTGTCAATCCGATATCTACGCAGGAAGATGCGCTTAATATTGTGAAGCTGATTACCGGTATGGCTAAAAGCCTTAATATGGGCGTCATAGCCGAGGGCGTTGAGACCGAAGAGCAGCTTGAGCGGCTTCAGGCTCTGGGTTGCGAGCTTGTGCAGGGATATCTTTTCAGCAAACCACAGCCTCAGGTCGACAGCAAAATTAAGAGCGGCCAGGAATGATCCCCTCTCCTGAGCCCGATACCAACCGGGATCACATTTTTCGCCCCTGGGTATTCACTGACAATAAACAGGTGTTATCATTCACCCCGTAAATACCTATCAACTCAATCCGAGGCTTTGATGCTGGAGAATGTAATCATCCGATAATCAGCTTCCCGACCTTTCCAGGCCGGACTGATTATCAATGCGCCGAAATCGTATGCGGACACCGCTGTGTGTTTGCACGTTTTGCACATGATGATTAAACAGGTTTTCCAGTATGAATTTATCCCGTCAGGAACAACGTACCTTACACGTTCTCGCCAAAGGTGGCCGTATTGTGCACGTCCGCGATACCTCTGGCCGCGTCACCGCCGTTGAATGCTATAGCCGCGAAGGGCTACTGCTGGCTGACTGCACGCTCGCCGTTTTCAAAAAGCTCAAAACCAAAAAGCTGATCAAATCCGTTAACGGTCAGCCCTACCGCATTAACACTACGGGGCTGAACAATGTTCGCGCTCAGCCTGATAATCGTTAAGGAGAGGATGATGGATATCCCACGTATTTTTACTGTTAGCGAAAGCGAACACCGCATTCATAACCCCTTTACACCAGAGAAGTACGCGACGCTGGGCCGCGTGTTACGCATGAAGCCAGGCACACGCATTCTCGATCTCGGCAGCGGCTCGGGAGAGATGCTTTGTACCTGGGCACGTGATTACGGTATTACCGGTACCGGCATCGATATGAGCCCGCTCTTCACCGCGCAGGCCACGCTGCGCGCAGAGGAACTCGGCGTCAGCGAACGCGTCCATTTCATTCATAACGACGCGGCCGGCTACGTCGCAAATGAAAAATGTGACGTGGCGGCCTGCGTTGGCGCAACCTGGATTGCGGGTGGCGTAGCCGGGACGATGGATCTGCTGGCAAAAAGCCTCAAGCCCGGGGGAATAATGCTCATCGGCGAACCATACTGGCGTCGGGTACCCGCGACGGCAGAGATAGCTCAGGCCTGCGGCGTCTCGTCGATTGCAGACTTTCTCACTCTGCCCGGTCTGGTTGCGTCTTTCGATCAACAGGGCTATGACCTGGTTGAAATGGTGCTGGCTGACCAGGAAGGCTGGGACAGGTACGAAGCCGCAAAATGGATGACCATGCGGCGCTGGCTGGAGGAAAACCCAGACGATGACTTCGCGCAGGAGGTTCGGGCGGAGCTGACGATAGCGCCTGAACGTCATGTGACGTACACGCGGGAGTACTTTGGCTGGGGGGTGTTTGCGTTAATGGCGCGATAACATGGCGCTGGCGGTATAGCCTTTTGGGTTATGCCGCCGATCAACTTCTTTGAGGTACAAAACGATGGCGCGAAAATGTGCAGCCATTAACAACATTTGCTGCCATGATCTGAGAATGAGATTTACTGGAATGTAGGGTAACTATTTTATTTAGATGGTGCGATAATAGGAATGAATTACAACACATTAATCAATTGATTTTGTTGGATTTTAAGCTATTACAGAAATTTAGGTATCCCCATAAGTACCCCCGAAGAGTATGGCTTACATATATGTGTAGTCAATTATAACCTTAAATTTATATTAAAAAGGAACCCGCATCATCAAACACGCAAACACAATCCAAAGGTATATTTACAGTGCTACACCATGTCATGGCCAGAAATTACTCCTCAATTATTAACTCACCAAAAACACAACGAAGAAGCAAAGACATGATTGTCTTTGCTTCTTAAACAATTTTTTATTTATAGCTCAATAGTATTGCCTGCATTTCTTCGCGCAGTCTATCCCTCTGCTTCTCATCAAACTCACCCTTTATGCTAGACATAAGCAGTTTAGTTAGTGTGTCTTGGTAACTGGCATCAGAGAAAAGTTTTATTATCTTAGTAAATTCATCCCTAAATTCACGATGTATGAATAGCAACACATAGCTGATGTTATTGTAATGCCCCACATCAATCTCTGAATAGTCTAAGGCTTCTTCATTTACTTTTCTTCTCAACGAAGTAACAAACTTAATTACATCCCCTTCACTGTTATTATTATCGTCGATAATCACCGATAACGTATCAAGTAAACTCATCGAGTTTTCTTTAAAGAAATATTCTTCAGATATTGTAGCTAACACACCATCTTTAAGAGACTCAGATGATACTTTTAATCCAACTAAAGAAAGTCTTTCAATCGCACGTTGAGGTGTATAAATGAGCCACTCAGCGAATTTATTTTCTCGACGGATTATATTTCTTAGGAGATATTGGGAGGTATCTAGAGTGATCAGCATAGGGGTGCTAAAATAACCCCTTGAGTCAAGATGAAGTTTCTCATCACCTAAAGTGTGGGCACAATATATATCATTCTCAACTGCTCTGGGATGTCTAAATGATGTAGATTCTCTAATAAATTTTCTTCTTGTTCTCTCTAAGAAATCATAGGGAACAAGGTCTTTATTATCTATAACATCAAAGTTAGCAGCTGTTAATAACTCAAAAATACAACTTGAATAAGCTGTAAATTTATCATTTAGATTAACATCTTCTTTTTCAAGTCCTAAGAATGCACTAGTAAAATCTTCGAAGTTGGTTTTATCATCTCTTTTCTTTTTCCACTTCATATATACATTAAAGTATACGTTCTTTGATTCCCCTAGTTGCTCTACTAACTCGTCCGTAACAAATTGGCTTAACTTTTCTGCCTGTGAAAAATGTCTAGCAGTTTCTTCAAAATGTTCATTTGACACTCTTAATCTTTTGTTTTTAATGGAATTAATATTCTCTCTCAAAAGATTAATGTTTCGTATTGATTTATCAAACAAAGAAATATCTTTAAACATTATTGTTATTAGATATGGTATCAATACAGGTGCATCAAGGTAAATGTAGAAACTTTTATCTTCAATATACTTTTCAAGTTTACTATCACTCAAGAAGTTAACACACAATTTTGCTGAGCAATGCTCTGACAAATATTCATTTTCACCTGCTATTTCAAGCAATTCACTAGCCAAAGCTTCAGATTTCTCTCTATCTAAACCGCATCTTTCGTTTATTAAAATCTTTAAGTTATTAATTGTCGCTTGAAAAATTTTTAGTTTAGGAGATTCAAATTTACTCTCAGTTATTTGAATGCTTATTGATTCTTCGTAGGCAGTGATAATTAACTTCACGACTTCGGAGGCTAAATCTTGATCAGTATGTTTTGCTAGTTTATCACTAATAGTTTTAATTAAATCTTGTTTACGAGTACTATCTCTAAGTTTTATATTCTCAAGTTTAGATATTTCCTCTTGGCTAAGCGTATAAATACCATCTTGATTAATTACTTTGCCCTTACGTGTGAGTGTTTGTAATTTACCTTTTAAGCTGCCTATTTTTAAGTTAACACCTTGAAGTAAACCTAATAACTCTTCAACCGTTTTGCCACCTTCATTCAAATGGGAGAGTATACTTGCATCTATAATAGCATTCTTTAAATTTGTACTGTCTTTACTAAGGAGAAGATACTCGTAAAAAGCCCTTTGCTGAAAGTTTATTGGTTCATCGTTCTGAATATCAATCTTATGAATATCTTTTATAAGGTAATTAAGAAGGTGTGGGTAATGATCTGTTAAATCCTGCGCAATTCTTTTTGCATCATAAAACTCCAAGGAAATAAAATGATTTGTCATTGCACCAGTTCTAAGTTTATCCAATGTATACTCTGAAATGGGATGACTCCAGAAAAAATGCAATATTGGTGGATAATTATCCTTATCAACTAATTTTTCAACCTTTAAAAGATCTGCCTCTAGTTTTTCTTCAATTTTCTTTTCTTGTATAGTTATCTGTGCGGCCTGCCGAACCTCTCTTTCATTGCGCTTAATAACTAAATCCTTTCCATTATCGTAAGGCCCACCAACTAGATAGGCATTTCCTTTGAATAATTCCTCAGCATATCTTTTGATCAGCGTCTCAAATTCACCTTCAGTTGAGATCGAACTGATAAATTTAACGTTACTGTTCACATAAACTCCTTCCATGTTTCCCATTTCATAATTTGACAGATTAAAGAAATATAAGATCAATAATTTGCATAGTCAATTCGAGCAAAAAACGTACAAATTTATGCTGTTATAATAGCAGTTGGCTATTTTTAGAAGTAATCGTGATAAATTTCATTTTGGTGGAATTTATGTTGGGTTTTCAAAACACAACATACTGTTTTGGAAGTTGTGTTTACTTAACACTTCGATGCAACTGTAACTTAGAGCTTCTACAGCCAAAAATCCCCGCCGGCTGTGCCGGTGGGTGACAACATTTGACAACTTTCCCGATCAAATGTCAGGTTTTGACAGGTACTGCTAACGCTCCGCACCTGAAGTTTTCTAAAGGGGTAGCGGTTGACACTTTCCCCTAGTTTTCCCTAGTAAGGCATAACAAACCATAACAGGCTGACAGCTGCCCTGCTTCGCATCAGGATTAACAAAAGCTAACAGCCAAGGCTCAACAAATCTCAACGCCAGCCCTTTACACTTCTGCTGTAGCTGCTGTTCGTAGGCGTGAGGATCCGTTAGGTTGGGTTGACACTTTTCCCAGTTTCTCGCGAAAAAGTGTCAAGTTTGAGGGGCTGGGAGGTTTACAGTTTTTCGCCGTCCAGCAGGCAGAGTGGCATTAAACCAGTTTTGTTCCAGTCATCCAGCGTATCGGAGTGCATTGTGGCAACGAAGCCAGCTCAGAACGAAGAAACCGTAAAGCGCCCGCTGCACGGTCTTTGCCATAGAAGCTGTGGGTTTCTTCATCCAGTCGGAAGAGAATCAGCAATTGTTCATCGGGCTCGTGCTGAACATCAAAACCCAGTTCAGCGACTGCGGCTTCTATTCGCTGGCCAGCATCAATATCAGCCGGCAGCGCTTTCCCGCCGTCATGCTTCCATACCCATGCGGCGGCCTGCGCCCACGTCATTTCAGTCTGGTGTTCGCCAGCACCAGCAGAATTTTGTTTAGCCTGCGATGCGTCAACATCAACTTTATCGCCTGAAATAACAATTTCACCGCGGGCTATCCAGCCATAAACAGTTTGCCGGCTGACGCCCATATGCCTGGTGTAGGCTGATTTACTTAACAGCATTCTGGAGTTTCCCTCCGGGCAGAAAAAAGCCGCCCTCAGGCGGCCTGCTTCTCTTCTGAATGTGTCTGCCGCTGGCTGCCTTTGAGCATCGCGCTGACATGTTCGCTTAACTGATCAAAGCCGGTCATGCGTGGCTGAACTTCTGATGGATCGTCGTTCTTCCCGTACACGAGATGTTTTGCCTGTCCGCCCAAATCCAGATCGTTTCGGATGACGTCCAGTAAATCCGCCTCAGCTTCGGCCTGCTGTACCGGGGGTCTTTCTCTCCTTGCAGTACTCGTGATTAAACTCCCGCATGGCGCTTTCTATTCCTTCTGAAAATTATTTCGGCGTCAGCGGCTTGTCGAAGCCGTTCGTCTCTAAGAATGCCAGCTAAACAGCAGCGGTCAGAAAAATGCGGACAGATAGTAATAAGGCATGGAAGGGGCACTAAAGCGGGCAGGAAATAGCAATTTCCGCTTCCATGACCTCAGGCATACATGGGCGAGCAGGCTCGTTCAGTCTGGCGTTTCACTTCTGGCGCTGAAGGAAATGGGGGATGGGAGACACTGGAAATGGTTCAACGATATACGCATTTATCTGCCGGACACCTGACAGAGCACGCTAGCAAAATTGATGCGATTATTGGTCTCAATGCCACAGATACGGCACAGGAGGAGAACGTAGTTTACTTGAATGTAAGATAAGTAATTGAAATAACTGGTGCCGATAATAGGAGTGTAACACGCGATAAATCTTGTGTTCGGGTCTTCTTCTACGACCTTCGCAACTACCTGATTTAACGATTTTTACGCACGCTGATAATCTGGCATTCACCCTGCACATGATAAACGCCCCTCAACTTTAACGGGGTGGAAAATGAAATACAAGCCGGATCAATACATCATTTCCGATAGTTACGGAGTTTATTACGTCAGGATATCAATTCCTGTATGGCTCCGTAATGCATTTGGTGGAAGAAAAACTCTCGTCCGTAGTCTGAAAACTTCCGATCTTCGTGTGGCTCGTAGGAAGCGTGATGTTATAGCCGATGAATTTCACCACATCAGGCAAATTGCAGAGCCTCCAAAACCGGACAGCTTGCAGGACACGATCAGCTATTTAAAGAGCGTGGCTAAGTACGCGAAAGCTGCCCCGAAAGCATCAGCGCCGATTATCTACCAATGCCCTTCTCTGATTAAGATGTTAGAGATCTACCTTATGCATAACGCTGATCGCCTGAAAATGGGAACATTAAGCAAGACCAGGAAAGCCGTAGAACTATTCCTGAATTACCTGCGAAAGAAGGATGTGGAACTTAACGATATCAACCGTACCACCGTTACAGGCTGGCTTGATCATCTCAGAGAGACAAAGGCAGTCCAGACAGTGGCTAACTATCTATCAGCAATGGCAAACATTTTCGATCTTGCCTCTTCCCGATACCAGGACGCCCCACCGCTGGAAAGTAACGTGTTCAGGGGGCATAAACTCAACACAGCGCAGAGCCGCCAGAGTTACGAGGCATTCACGGAAGAGGATATTACGAAGCTCATTAGCGCGTTTAACAAGTTAGGAGAGGACGAGCTAAGGGATGTGACCACTATCGCCGCTTATAGCGGGATGCGCATTAATGAAATAGCCAGTTTAAAATCAGACAATATCTGTGAAGTAGAGGGGGTGCTATGTTTCGAGGTTACGGAGGGTAAGACACGCAATGCGGCGCGGTTGGTTCCACTTCATAGTGCGATTAGAACAATGGTTCTGGAACGCTGCCAGAAGCCGCACAACGGTTTTTTATTCTACCGTGCAAGTGTGACCAAGAGAGAGGACGGCAAGCGCTCCTCGTGGCATGTAAACCGCTTTGGACGACTTAAACGCGACATTCTCCCAGGGCAGGAAAACAAGGTGTTTCACTCGATCAGGCATCTCGTTGCTCAAACTCTGGATAGGGGCGGGGTTGGTCGAGATAAGTTAAACCCCGTCCCAGAAGATCGCATAGCCCTTCTTCTGGGACATTCGAGAGGAGAAACGGAGAGTTTCAAAACATACAGCAAGAATGCCGCCTCCCCTGTTGAGCTACAGCAGTACATCGAATTGCTACGCTATTCAAAAATTGACAACCCATAAGAAAAGGGGCGTAAGCCCCTCGTTAACTTATCGAATAGAACATTATTACATTACTTATATATTTAGGTGAATATGAACCAGTATCAAACAAAAAACCGAGCAAAAAAACAACCAGAAATACATCACAAGACTAATATATAACAATCAGCAAACACCCACCGCAAAGTAAAAAGTCATGTTATATCAATCGCTTAGTCAAAACCCTGCATCCGTACCACAAATTTTAGCAATACTATTGCTTTATTGTGATAAAAATTACAATATAATTTTAATTAAAATTTAAGGTATTTGTTATGGATACTGCATTCATTGCTGAGCCTATAGTGAGCATTGACGAGAGGTTGTTAGGCGTTGAGCTTCTCACTCGCTTCATTGCCTCAGATGGACGCCCCCTTCACCCTGAATTCGTAATTTCATCTTGGGATTTAGATAGGAAGCGGCTTTTCCTATACGAACAATGTGGAAACATTGCCACTATGCAAACGTGGTTCGAACGAAAGAATCTATTTTGTACACTGAACATTGATCAGCAAATGGCTTTTTTAATACGTCATGACTACATACTTAGACAAACTTTCGAATCGATGTCATTCATCAAACTTGAACTTTCTGAGCATTTCCCTGGTTTGGATAAGGGATTGAAAAGTCCCTTATTAAAATCGCTGAGCCAGGGTGTAAATGGGCTATGGCTCGATGACCTTGGCGCAGGAAACGCGAATGTAGTTAGTTTGATCGAAGGATACTTTGAGGTTGTAAAGGTAGATCGCTGCTTCTTTAATGAACAGGTGCAGAAACCAACCTTCAACCAGCTGATTGCATCAATCAAAAAACACTGTGACAAAATTATTATTGAAGGGATTGAGAATAGAGATCATATGGGGTTACTGCGTGAGGTGGGGATTTGGGGATTACAGGGGTATCTTTTTAAATCTGTCCCTTTTAAAAATGTGGACTCATTGCTGTAGTGTTGAAACCATCAAAAAAGGGGCTTACGCCCCTTTGATGTATCACCCGCCTGTACTGCTTTGACCGCTCAGGGCTGACAAGGTTAGTGACTGTGTAAAATTGGCTTGAGAAGCCCTCGCCTGGAAGTCTACATAGTCGGCTAATCTGCCTGTGTCAGATTGGATCGTTAGTGGTACGGACGGTGCGACCGTCAGGTTAAATGTTGGATTCAGATTATACGCTGGTGCATTGCCGCTGCTGAGTGACATTGCAGAATCACGCAGAGAATCACCTGCAAGGTTATATTGATTCGCCGCAGTCCCTGCTTGCTGATTACCAACGCCCAACCAGTCCATAATAGCCGGAGCCACTGAGCGGCTGTCCCACCCTGTCTTATCCTGAATCCAATCGGCTGTGGCATTAGCTGAGCCATTCACGGCTTTATCATAGATAGCATCTGGCGCTGTTTTATCAGGATCAGAATACAGCGATGGGAAGGTATCTTTCATCCAGCCGTTAAATTTGCTGAGGTCAGCAGTGATTTCCTGCGTGAATCCTGTCACCTGTGCTAACAGGTTTCCAAGCCCAGAACCTAATGATTTTGCTGTCTCGTTCAGAGTAGCGGTGTTTGATGCTAAGTCCTTACCAGCGTTACCAAACCCTTCGAGGAAGCCGGAAGTTAGATTCTGATTAAAACCATTGTTAACTGCTTGCAACTGGGTAGACAGGTCGCCGTATGCCAGAGTTTGCCTAATTTGTTCATCATTGAGAGTTTGACCACTTTCGGCAAGTTTCCTGAGGACGCTTGTATACTGCTCTCCGTTGTTCATGAACATATCGGTGTAGTGCATCAGATCATCACCTAAACTCTCAATCAGCGTACCAATCTGAGCCTGTGACATACCACGGCGTTGCCCTTCATTTACCGTAGCCTGGACGAAATCCAGTGGAGAATCCTGGAACTTGGAAATCTGATCTTTGCTCCATCCGAACTTGTTCATGATGGACGTAATGCCACCGTCGCCACCTTTCCATTCGCCATTTTTAAACTGGCTATCATTCACAGTCATAGCGAGGCGTTCACGGACGTCTTTCATGTTATCGACGGCTTTTGAGGTATTAGCTGAATCAACACCGTGTTGCTGTCCCCAGGCCACCATCGTTTTTATGGCGTTTGGGTTGGTTTTCACACGTTCAGATTGCCTCACCAGATCGAGGTTATCATTGGCTGTCTCGCGTACACGTCCCAGGATGGAAGCCCCACCCGCTAATGCAGCCGTAGCGCCAATAAAACCAGCACCGCCGCCGATCACGTTCAGCCCCTTCTCTTTGATGTTAGCCGCCGCGCCTTTGTAGTCCGTTCTCTTAGCTTGACGCTGTGCAGCCGCTTGTTGTTGGGTACTGGCGGTTATACGGGCTTGTAACGCTGCCTCTCTCCGCATCAAGGCCAATCTTTCACGAAGTTCATAGTTTAACTTCGCGCTACTGATCTGGTTATTACGGAAAAGCTCTGTTTGCTGTTTAGCGAAGCGAGCAAACTCCAGTTGTTTGAGCGGGTCAAGGCCATACTTCCCCGCTACGCCTTTCATTTGAAGGTTAGCTGACCTAAATTTTAACGAAGCTGTCTCATTACGTTTGGCAATCTTCGCAGCTTCCCTTGCTTGCGCTTTACCTGCTTTCTCAGCCTGGCGTTGTTGTTTTAAGTCATTGGACGTTTTTGGAGAAGCCGCTTTAGCATCTGCCACCTGTTCACGCGCTGATTGTCGGCGCTGCTTCTGAGTCTGAAACCGAATTTTCGGATTCTCCAGCTTCTTAAAATGGCGTTGAAGGTCATCAGCCGCTTTTTTGGCCAGTGCAATATCTTCCTTCGAAACTTTAAACTCAACGGTGTTTACGATACGTGCTGTGTTTATTTCAAGCATCGCCACCGCCTTGTTTATCAAGGAAGTGATGCACGGCCTCGTCGACGGTTTCACCACGGAAAATACGCGCTCTAACGCCCGTATAAGAAATCTCTAATAGCTCGCAAAGCTGGCTCACCTTGAGCAGCCCTTCTGCATCGTCTGCACTCAGTCGAACATGTAAACCACGATTTGATTTAAGTATGAGTTCCACCTCTATTTTTCCTCTTGTTATGGGGGAAACTAAAAAGGGATGCCACCAGAGCCACAATTGCGCTGTGGGTTAGTAAACATCCCTCATTAAAGCGCCTGAATATTTCCAGCGAGTCAGGCTCCCGCTTGCTCATTAAGCAGTGATGGTGATTTTCACCTGCATACCTAACGCATGATTGACAGGCAACGCCGAATTTTCGTGCATAACGTGGTACGCATCGCCGCGCTCACTCAGGTAGCCCCAAGAGTAGTATTCAGCAGGTGCTGCATCGATCAGCGCGAAGTTGCCAGAGGCAGCGCCGTAAATATTCTTATAAGGATTTGAGTTGCCTTTGCTAAACACAGGCACCGCCACCATATCAGCATCATCCGGCATCTGTGCCAAGATCAGCGCATCTGTCACTTTAACAATGTCGATAGGCGCACCAGGCAGACTAAACGTACTAACTCCTGGGAGAAGCTCGTGACGCTGGTAGAACAGGTTACGGTCGTCATATGGCGCTACATACTGGAACGCTTTAGACATACTGTCAGAGAAGCGAATCTGGCTAAATGCAGCAGGCTTAGCGAATACGATCACTCGTTCAATCTGACCAGCCAATCCACCTGCGGCAGCCTGAACTTTGTCTAAGATGGCATCAAAATCCTGTGCCGCTGTCGCTGTACTCACGCTGGCTGTCATTGGTACTACACCGAACAGTTCAGCATAAGAGATCAGCAGGTCATCAGTAGCAGGGGTATAAACTTCACCTTTGAACAGAGCACGGGCCAGGTAAGATTCACGGGTACGAAGGTAAGCAATTTTATGTTTCCCAGTGTACTCGGTGTACAGGTCGGTAACGGTTTGTTCGTAATCAGTGCCTTGTACCCTTTTCCCTTGTACGTCTACAGGTTTAAACTCATCTTCCCTTGCAAACCAAGGAATCTCGATAAGGTATTCTTTCCCATTCTGACGCGCGGTAGTGTCGTGGTTTGATGAATAACGGCTCTGCGGGGTGTTAAACAGGCTGTAGTTATCATCCAGAAGCTGTGTCACCACCACTTTCGGATTCTGAACACCTACTCCGTCGAAGAGGTCGAGGGCATTCATAAGGTAGTTACGTTCCGGCAGGGCCTGGAAGATTGGCGCTAAATCGACCATCTCACGCCCAATTGCGATTTTACTCATTATTTATCTTCCTTGATTAAGAGGTGAAGAATGGACGGCATACGAATCCTTTGGATTCGAGCGTGGTAATAGCTGCGGCGTGATTAGCTGCGTGCAGGTTCTCGGCTTTCAGTGCTACGAAGCTGCCAACATTAGGCGCACGTAGGACATTCACGGTTTTACCGTCGCCAGCACTCACGAAATCACTTACCACCACAAAGGCATCATCGCCGGAGGTGTATAAAGCGCCATCAGCCCCGATAACATCGGCGCATTGAATATCCGCTGGCAGGTCGAAAACACGACCTTCTACGACTGCAAAAGAATCAGTGGCGTAGCTCACTACGTCAGTGAAACTCTTACGAATTGGGAAAAGTTCGGTTAGGTCTACAATCATTGTTGTTTGATTTCCTTGGATTTGATTGCGATCCGTTCCTGCATACTAAGTTGAGGTGTGTCCTCAGAAGGGAAATACTGGTCTACAGCTTTTTCTATTTCTTCAACAGTACATCCTGCCATTTCAGCCACTTTAGCTATTAACTCAGGATTAACTTGAATCACTTCGGATTTGTATTTTAGGATTCGGTCGCGATTATTTAATAAGAACATTGTGTTGTTCCTTCGCGTTGTAACTGCGTTCATCCTTCCATTAATAACGGAAGTGTTACATGCAGATTGTTAAAAAGGGGCGATTAAGCCCCTGGAAAGCATGCCCGTGTTAGAAAGCATTGTTTAACGTCATCGTTTCGGAGGATTATGATGTTAAAGAATGGTTTCTTGAATAAATGAGGGCGCAATGTGAATACAGATGTATACACAAAGTAGGATCGCCCGTCATTGCTCCTCATTTTTAAAAGCGTGTAGCAGCGCCCAGGAATAAAATGAGGCTTTCTTTATCTATCTACTACCAGACACTTTCGGGAGTGTATTAATAGAAGATTTGCCAGCCTGAACGTGACTACCGCTGACGGCGTTTATTCAGTCTGACTACATTCACCCTAACGGAATGTATGAGTAAAGAGCGAATGCCCTTTCTGAAAAAGTCGGAGATGCGCGGTGATTGCGATGCAATACCAACACAACAAGATATTACATCCCGCGCATTCCTTCGGAACTAAACAAGACAAAGAAGAAAGAACCAACACTTTCAGAGAGAACATATGAATGGAAAGAGTGCCGCTATGGGAAACGGCATTCTCTGGAGTGCTCACACTATGGGATAGTGTTTGCAAGTCGTATTGACATACGAGGAAGAGTAATGTGATTCGAACATTTATTCATTTCCATACTTCTTATTCTACAGTATTCCCGTTACAAAGTCAATAGTCAGTCGCCATTTTATTCATTTATTGTACATTTTTATTCAATTTCGAGTACTACGTATTCTTCGGCTAAGTCATGCGCCAGCGCGTCTAAATCCTGCATACAGGACACAAGGGACTGAGCCACCTGTGACACTTCGCGTAGTACGCCTTGATCCTCGTTCAGGCTTTCTGACTGCTCCACTACGCTTATAATCCCTTGCATAACAACTGAGGCCAGATGAAGCTGTTTAACGGCCTCAGAAACGCTCTCAGGGGTTCCCTGTCGGTAGGCTTCCGTAGTCGCATCAAGAAGCGGAATGTGTAGTTGCTCGTGAAATTTCTGTAGCATTAGGTTAATGTCGGTTTTAGTCATTTTTCATTTGTTCCATTGTCATTTTGGTTTTATTTGCAGCAGCCAGAAAAGGCGCTGCGAGAGTGAGGACTCTGTTTTCCAGGTCATCAAGTGCCATTATTTTTTCTTCATCTGTCAGAAAAGCATCATTGATGACATTCTCGATTTCATCGTAATACCATTCGCAGCATTTAACGTTCTGGGCGAATCGTTTGGTTTGTATTGTCTGTGTATGCATTATTCTGTGTAACTGTCTCCAATGTTAAATAGTTCATTAAAGTCCCTGACTCCCGCCACGGTGTTATTCATTGCGTTGAATGTGAGGTAATGACGTAAAGAGGTGAAACCGAGGCACTGCCATTTTTTAAGCTGGCTATCATCCCAGGTGTAAACCTTCCGTTTACGTGGGCGGTAATACGCACCAGGACAGGAAGTGAGGATATCATTCAAAGCAGCCCACTCTTCCACAGAGGGCGGTTGTGAATGCACTTCTTCAACGTGCTCTATTAGTTCACCAGGGATTTCTTCGAGTGAAGAGATTAATAATCTCTCGCGTTGCCTACGCGCGGCTTTTCCGATATGGTTTAAACTTTCCTGCTCGATCCGTTTGATTGGATTTCTATCTTTTCTTCCCATTATGCCCCTTTAGTGGGGAAACTTCCCTGTCTGGTTATAACGTAAACGCCATAGAATATGGTGAACCACCATAAAGCAGTTATCATAAAAGTTTCCCTATTGTGTGTTTTAGAAATTAGAGTAGATAAATTCTACATTGTCTCGTTCGATGTGTTTCAGCGTGAATGATAGATAATGGCTTTCATCGTCTATCTCAATCACACCAATGTTGCGCAGCGCACGAAGCCAGAATCTGATCCCGTGGTCACTTACACCGGATTTATCAGATAGCTCTCCGTAAGAAATGCGTGTCCTACGTCCCTTCCAGAACCAGATAAGCGCATAATAAACGCCCTTCCCGCTATCGTTGATCTGTATCTGGTTTGTGTTGTTCAATTTTATGTATTGTATCAATTAGGTCTCCTGATTAGTTCCAGTGGCGTTGTATTGTGGCGATCCCTTTCTTCATGAGTTCAGCCGTTTGTCTTTGGGTCAATCCTTTGGATTTGTGTTCCTGTACTTCTTTACGGGTGTTGTTACCTTTAACTTTCTTTCTCACTTTCCCAAATTTCAGACATTCAATCTTTGCTCCAGGGAAATAATGCTCTTTGATGTATTCAGCAGTTGCCAGATCTGGCACTACGAACACCAGAGGGTGATCAGTGTCAGCATTACGAATAGATGTACGGCTAATAAACTGGTAGCACCTTTCATAATTCATCGCGGCGCGTTGCTTCTGTTCAAATTTTTCAACATCCCATCCGTTAATCTCCGCATACTGCCGCCATTTACCCTGGAAATCTCGATCAAGATTACTGCATCCGAGAAATACAGCATTGTGTATGTGCTGGTAATGGTTCAGGCCATAGGATGCCATTGAAACACGGATACCACGGGAAGCATCGGTAAGAATTTCATCCCCTATCGTAGTAAACTGACACAGGGATTTATCTCTGTTGGTAGCGAAGATAAATTCACCAGGCACGCGCTGGATGATTTCCTGGAGATGTTCGTGAAACACTTTCTGTAATGCTGTCAAAGTGCATCTGTTTTCACATACGGCGACCAGGGAGATCGGTACACGCTTATGTTTACGTCTTTCAAGTGGCGGCTGTAAATCTTCACCAGCTTCCTCAACTTCGTATTTCGCCAGATGTTCAGCAGCCCAGGTAAACAAACTTCGAGAAGAGCCAGCACCTAAGAGTGTAAGTTGTTCAGCCCATTCTACAGATCTGATAATTGGTGAAGCAGTGAAGGCGAACAGGTGTTTATTCTCTTCGTAGAGAAGTCCAGCACCCTGCATAATCGCCCAGAGCAGGCGCTTTAACTCAGCACCATTCGCCTCTGTTTCGTGCCAATAGTCGTAGAAATCTTCACGCTTATCATCACTCAGGAATAACAATCCGTCCCGCTCTTCCAGCCACTTTAGGAATGGGAAATTTTCTTCCGTCCGTTTGGTATGCTGCACTTTGATGTAAGCGCCAAACATTGCATCAGGGATTTCATCAACAAAGATACTGAAATTACGGAGAAGGTTTTGAAGTTCCGTTTCAAGCGCTGCGCGATAGCAATAATGAATGAAACATTGATGTGTACAGATAATAACCGAATGCTGGAAATCGTATTCCAGGGTGGAAATTAGGAGATTTACCGCTTCTGTTTCGGTGTCCACATGGAAACTCTTCACCCGTCTTTCTTTTAGTTCTTCCTTCACCTGTCCACATAATTCATGTGTTGGCATCACGAGAAGATAACGAGGGGGAATTGCTTCGGAGTTTGTTAATAAACTTGATTTGATGTAGTGCTGTAACGTGGTGGATTTTCCAGATCCGCAAATTGCATCAACGAATTTTACTACGCGTTTCTTTTCTTTCATCAGTTTCCTCTTTTTGTAGGATAGTGTGTTTGACAATGGAGTTAACCAGGGCCGGAATACTTACACCTTTAATTGTGGCGGCTTCACGGAGCGCCTCGTAAACTTCTGGACTAAAACGAATGTTCATCATTGGTTAATTTCCTTACGGTGTTGGTCATAACGGGCGAGAGCGTCAGCGAACATTTTCATTCGGTCTGTATACTCCCTCGATTTTGCTGCTTGCATGGATGCGTAAATAACGTGGCGTTTCACCTTACCACTCACCAGATCATTAAAAACCTGGTCACTACTGAAATACTTCAATAACTACCTCCTTCGGATTTTGGATGCAAAAAGCCCCAGGCAGATTACCCCGCCCAGGGCCGAAAGTTTGAGAAGGTTTTCTCCCCTTCATACTTACCATAATACACTATTTTAATAACGTTTGTCAACCAATACCACAAAATAAATTCGTCGTCAACAATTTTTTCATAATAGGATAAGACGGCTTCTCAAGGAAGGGTATCATTTCCGGCTCTTCATGCAAGTGAGCCGATCTTGTAGCTACGCTACATTGCACAATTAACCTGTTAACACATCATTTTAATGATAAGCCCTTTTACATAATTTTGATGTGTTGAGATCGTAGGCTCACAATGAACCAGCGATCAGCGGGTGAATGTCGCATGAAAAAGTATCTGCTCATGATCATCCTGCACAATGATGTATGTTCGAGGAATACGAGAACATAAGAGAGATAATTAATAACCTTAATTTAATTAAGGGTAGTTAGTAGTTGGTTTGTGTCAGTGAGTGAAGCGAACATGACAAGTTTCTCTACAGGAAAATCTCTTCTCAACAATAACTTTCAGTAGAGGTTACTTTCCTGTATAGCTCTCTTCCATGCGCGTGATCAGCGTATACCAAATTGTATAGTCCACTTTATGGAGAATTAACCCTCCATCAATCCTGATTACGTGTTAATAGCGAATACTCGCCTCCATAGCGCCGGAATAATCCCACGCTAATTACATTCTAAATACCCGCTAAACCCCAGGTAAAGCGATGCTTAATCTATTCTAAATAACCCGCCTGTAACGCTATCTGAGCGCCTTTCTCACTTTCAAAGTATCTTTCATCACTTATACGAAAGCCTTGCGCCGTGCGGCTCACAGCGATCATTGTCCACAATGAGCACTTTTATGATAGGTGCAATGTGCTTAAAGACTTTTTATATTTTATCAAATTTATTTGAATATCGATTTTCCATGCCAAAACCCGCCAATTAATTAGCATTCTAATCATTTCTTGATGCAATCAACTCAGATGGGAATCATTATCATCTACGGTGCAATATCCCTACCTCAAGGTTCTATACTAATGTGAGATAGAATATCTAAACAATTGATTTAGATGACATTAACCACTTTACCTTCAACTTTCCTCTCTAAGATATGCAATGAATCTGCATAAACCGTGCATAGCCTCGCCAGGATTTGGCAACGTTCAAACATCTGTTTAGACTTGCCAACTTTATGATTTCGTTCAAGATATTCCTAAATTGTTCGAATTTCAAACAGGAGTCCGTGCTTTTTCGCGTTCAGTAGTGCTGGAAATGGCGCAACCTTCCACCACTCCGTCAAAAAAATGTGAGATTGAATAGTTGTAACTTACTGAAAATGATCATAATCTTATTTCACAGTTTCAAGATTTACGGAGATAAGCAGATGGCGACCACGAAGATAATCACCCAGGCAGAGGCTTTTAAGCTGATTAACTGGCTTGAAAGTCATAACAAACAGCTATTCGCAGACGTAGCGGTAACAATGGCCTCTTTATGCTTACGTGTCGGGGATACGGTGAATTTAAAGTTCACCCAGTTCAAGGAAGGAAATACGCTGGAAGTGCTGGAGAGTAAGACGTGCAAGAAGAAAGAAATCATCGTCCCTGCGAAGGTGTGGGAGATTGTAGAACGTCGCCGCCAGGCATTCCCGAAAGACGAATATGTTTTTACGTCACACAGCAATCGTGCATCAGGAAAAGCCCCTGTCAGCCGTGAACAGGTGAACCGTGAGATCAAACAGGCTGCGGAGAATGTGGGGATCAAAGGAACAGTAGGATGCCATTCTTTTCGCAAGTTTTCTGCCACACAGGTGTGGGAGAAGTCTAACGGGAATTTGGCTTTAGCAATGAAAGCGCTGAACCACTCAGATCCCAAAGTCACCATGAACTATTTGAAAATTGACGTTAAGAGCGTGGGCGCTGCCCTTGCAAACATTTGGGAGTGAGCAATATGAAACGCTTGATTGTACTGCCGCTGGCGCTCATGAGACTGAAAGGTTAACGCAAGGCGCACCAGAGCATTTGGAAAGTAATCAGAACACACCAGCAGTGAGGGTGCACTTGGTAAACTTGTAGTGATCATAAGTGAACTCACAGTACACATTACCCACACCTTGCAGAGATACATCCCCCTGATACTTTCTCTCTCGTGTGTCGGGATCAAATTGGTTGAGGTAAAACTCCCCAAACATACTAAAAAACTTCTTCGCCCCAAATCTGCTCACACGAAGTTCGAAACTATCTATATAACCAGATGAACGCATCTCGACGGCAATAATACGCGCGATGGCAATCGCCTCCTGTTTACTTAACCAGTTATTCACAAACAAGAACACAATAAAAGAGCAACCTAATGTTTCAGGTAATGCCAAGATAGAAACAATTAACATTATCACGCGCAGCAACTATTATTCCTTCTTTCAAGAATCAGACAGAAATCATTAAGAAAACTCTTAAAGTTTTTGAGGCTATATTTTAAGTTAGCAATCTAACCGCAACAACTTAACACAAAAACTCTTGGTAGGGATGATCCTTGATGCGTAAAAGTTTATTGATGTTGTTAGCTTCTTCTCTGCTTCTGTCTGGGTGTGCTGTATAGAAACAACAGGTTCTAACTGGTGGTAGCAAGTCTGATGGGACTGTAAAAACGAGTTATTCTTTCGGGATGTTCGCCCCCCTAAAGTGAACGTCCAGCAAGGCGCTCAAGCAGCAGCACAGCGTTGCGCTGCATGTGGCTATTCTGGTGCTGAGCCTTTCGGCGGTTATACTTCAGTTTGTTCTCAACCATCCTCAAGCGGATGTATGGAAACACTGGTCTCAATGGAGTATCAATGTACTGGCGATATTAAAAAATAAAATAAAGGGGACATCGCCCCCTTATGCCCTTGCCAACCATTTTGTAGGGATCTCTTCCCACTTTTTGCTTACTTCATCAAAGAAGAACACATCATCAATGCCATGCTCAAGGAGGTTAACTGTCTGAGTAGCTGTCGGTATATTCAAATCTTCAACAAGCGCTGACAACACGGTATTGATTTGATCACATCCGTCCCATTCAATAATTTTCTCTTTATGTTTTCCATGAAACCCATAGTGGATACGTAACTGCTTATTGGTCATTACCATCCCCCTACTGTTAGTATTATCCTGATACATTGACTCAACAAAATCTCGTTGCTCTCCAGTCAAGGTGAGTGTCTCCAAAGAAAGAGCCCACTAAATTGTGCAACTAATAGATTTTAGACGATATAAGCCATTTAGCACCGTGATGGGTAGCTTAAAACATGTTGTTAGCCGTTCGCGCCAGCTTGATTTCCTCTCGCTCTTCCTGCTTCTTAGCAAGCCAAGCTTTACCTTCTGGCGTAGCAAGGAATTTACGAGCGTGAATCTTACGGTTGTTGCGCTTAGTGGCTGCCTTATTCGTGGCTTTTGACATGATATCACCTCCGCTGAATCTGCCAGCGCTCAACGTACAGCAGAGAGACAGTACAACGAAAGTTACAATCGTGCAGATAATGGATGACCATTACGTGCCGTGTTGGGCACATAAGAAAAGGCGGCGCGTAGCGCTTCCGCAGGGTGTAATCCCTTCGCAGGGAGGATAAAGCCTTAGCACGTTCTCTTATCAGGTGATCGTTATACTCCGGTGATCGAAACCGTGGCAGAGCCGGATTCTTTCCCGATCCGGTTAGTCTTCCCAACATTACGCCTGTTTATTCTCTGCAACGTCATCTCGACGTGTAGCATCATTGAGCGCCGCACGAAGCGCGGAACGTATCGCTAAGGGTTCAAGTGATGTGTTTAGAGAGTCCGGCAACTCTTTTAGCTTCAAGGGATGGCATAATTTCTAATGCTGTTCGGGCTTGAGCCTGGTAACTACCCGCCAGTACGTTGTACAATACTTGAGCCGATACAACGCAAAGGCGTTTACCAGTGCTAACAGACGTTAGAACAGAAGTTACAAACCGTTAGATAAACATGCTAAAGAATGCTGTTTTTACGGGATTTTCTGTTGATGGTGCCGATAATAGGAGTCGAACCTACGACCTTCGCATTACGAATTAGTAGAATCACATTTAACTAACTGTTTTACATACACATTGCCGCATTCACATCAGGCAACTCAATGGCACATGATGTAAGAAAGAGGAAGGCGATTTACCATGTATGACACAAATCTGGCACATCGCCAAAATGAGATTAAGCCGCTGGTGGTGTAGGCCAGCAGATATCTGGCGCTTTCGACGTGTCCACTGCCTGCACAGCTTTGATGTAATTCATCCAGGCGATCAGGCTCGCTTTATCTTCATCACTGATGATGCCTAATTGTAACTCCGTCTGCCAGAGACTGATCGTTGCTTTCGCCTCAAAAAGCAGCGCAGCTTTTTGTTGCTCCGCCGATTCAACATCAGCAGCGTGCTGAGCTGCAGTATCCGTTACCCATTTTTTACCATTCCATTTCTGATAGGGTCCGGAAGGTGAAATGCCGGTATAACCGGCATTGATAGGGCCGATATAATCGACAGTAGAAGCTTTAGCGTCAGTGATTGAATAGACAGTTTCGCCCCGATGATCTTCCTCCTGAGTCCACTCTCCATCTGTAAATATAGCAACCTTGCCGCTCACTTCTTCACCTGGGTCTTTATCAGTCGAATACCCTGGCATACTTACGCCGAGGTTAATGTATTCATCAGACCACCCCGAATATTCCCCCGTCTCGGGGTCGTAATAAAAACAACGAATGTCGCCCGGTTCTGTTGCCAGACCGTATTTATCAAAAACAGGTTTCATCATTTAGCCCTTACGAGTAAATTAAATGCAATGTTGCGTGGGCGGTTTTCTGCGGCAGTGCGGTTAACTTTTGAAGAGTCAAAATAAACATTCTTCTGATTGAAAGTGCTCACGGTTCCGGCATTTAATCCGGTTGGCGTCAACTGGGTCATTTCAAATGCCCCGGCTGCCGATGCGTTCACACCCATTGTCACATCGACAAACTGACCTGTAATTGCCTGCTGAGCATCACTCTGCGCGCTTAATAGTGCCCTTCCGCTGTCAACACCTCGCCCGTCATCCCAGATACGAATAAATTCACCACGCACATCAGGCAGTGTCAGGCTGGGGTTTACCAGAGCAAGCTTGGGATAAGCTGACGCAGAAAAAGATGAGCCATTATATTTCAGGAAAACCATGCCAGACCATTCCGGCATAACGGTGTTTGGCATCGCCGAAGAAGGCCAGAAGAACGGCATCCCGATTGCAGGAGCCCCAGACCCAAGACCAAGATTAATGACAGCCTGTGCTGCATTACTTGCTCCTGTTCCGCCACGAGTTAAAGGTAGTGCCACGGTATTTCCCTGGCTGTCCTGTACTCCCCACTCTCCGTTGTTTGCAATGACAATGCGCAGTTTCGCATCGGGAGAGAGGACGCTGGTAAATGAAGCAGGATTTGTAGATGGTGAAGAAACAAAAGCCTGCAAACTGAGGTAGCTAATAAGAGAGGCCAGGTCAGTCTTTCCGATAATATCGCGCCCTACTGAAGTAAGATCCGTCAATGCTGCAGTATCTGCCCCGGTAAAATAGGGAAGTTTGTTTGCTGCTGTAGCGAGGCCGGCCAGCGCTGTAAGTGTGGCGTCAAGCGCCTGAAAATCCTTACCAAACGCGGTGGTCATCTTAGTGATGAATCCGTTCAAATCAGCATCATCAAGCACATCCTGCCCACTTTTGTTGGCGGTATACTGCGCCAGCGCTGCCGCGATAAAGCTGGCCTGCCGAATTGCCTTATTTACTTCTGCGCTGGCCGCCTTACCTGCGGTGAAACCAGAGAGCAGGGCCGGAAGCGCTTCCCATTCAGCCTGGGCCATTACGTTTGCATTTGCTGCCGTCGCGAAAGGTTTAAAGTTATTTATTGCCATCAGAGTATTGCCCCCCATGCTCCAACATCGAACCCGCCGATGTATTCGTTATCCATATCCAAACCAAAGAATTTAGAGCCTTCTGACGGTGTTTCTACCGAAGGCGTTTCAATGTCACCGGCCCATACGCCAGCTGCTTTAATGGTGAGATAGCCCTGTTTGATAGCGGCTATCAGTTCGAGAGACACATCAGAAATATCTGTCTCGGGAAAAACCCAGACCGATATCGTCATGTCCTGGTTATCGACGATTTGCATCTTCAGGCCGGAGCCTGCCGTTGCAGCGTCAAGGATGGGAGGCAGCGAATCATTGCGGCCGTCCCAGTTATTGATGGCGATTTTTGCCTTAAGAACGATGCGGTAAGTTGCATCGCTTAGAGTGGTGTAGCCTGCATCTGGATCATACGGGCCTTGCCAAACCCCTTGGTCATATCCGAGCCCGTCAGTGTCCCAGCTGAAATAAACACCGCTAATCGGCTGGCTGACTACGCGACTGCGACCAATCCAAAGGCCGAGCGTATCGAGCTGGACGCCAAAAGCGGTATCGATGTCGAAAGCGCTTACCAGCCCCCGGGTGGAGGCAGTGATATCAATCAGTGGTCGCGTGCTCAGGTCAACATGATCAAAGAATCTGGGCTTTGTGGCGTGATAGTTGGTGATTAAGTCCGTGTACTTGCTCATGACGTCACCGTTAGAACAATGTTTTCGGGTTTACACGACGCGGATTCGTTGTAGGCGATAATGATGTTTGCCGCCGCGACGCTACCGGCTGATTTGCCAATCAGCAGCTCCCGTATGTCGTAGTAGCGCGCATTGCCACCACTCACTACACCGAGGTTCGCCGGAGAATAAATCCTGCTCAGCAGCACATCGTCGCCTATCGTCAGCCCGTTGATGTAATCCGCGACGGCCTGCTGAATCTGTACGCCAATTTGCGACGTGTAGCCGGTGAATGCCTTCAGGGTGATATGCCCATAAATCGGGACGTCAGTAGACCGTGAGAAGCTGATCACATGTGGATTGCCGTAGGTGTCCGGTACCGTGACAGAAGTAGTCCCGTAAGTTACCGTTCCCTGCCCTTTATTTCCCCGGATTGTCTGGGCTATTTCGGTAACATCCCCTCCATCGACGATGGCGGAAATAGAATGAGGAGGCAGCCCGTTGCTGTCTGTTGCCCCAGTATCATTCTCGTAGAGCTTGTGACGTGTCACGCCCGCAACGTTGGCGATCGCACCGTCAACACCTTCAAACGGTGTGAGAGATGGCAGCGCTACGCTCTGCCCCTGCCTGATGCGCAGCTCTGCGTCGGTTTCAGCAGGTGAACCGACTGTAGCCGCAGCTGGGTTTGTAACTGATACCCAGCCGCGAGTCGGTGTGTTAATGGTGGTGATTGTCCCGGCTAAAGCCGCAACAGAACCACCATTCGCACATGTAGCCGTCACCAGCACAGTACCATCAACGCCGATCGCTACACTCGCGGGAAAATTCCAGATAATGCCGTTTTTATCTCGTGCGGAGCCATTTGTGATAGTCGTGCCTGCCGTACCGGTCAACAGCAGATCGGCAGTAGAGTTTGTTGCGACTTTTCGCGTGATCCCGTTAATTTTCACATTGCTGCTAAGCGCTGCGGCCTGCGCTGTCGTCGGTGAAAACGAGTTATAGATCTCGATAGCGGTATTGTTAGCGTCATGCACGGCAAGAGCCACCAGCGCAACCATTTGCCCATCTTTGCTATCTGGTTCGAGGTAGGCATCACTACCGTAAATCTGCCTGAAATAGCTGGTCAGTGTATCGAGGATTGTCTGGTAATCAGGCGCACTAATCCCCTGGGCGGTTACCGTTGCCGATAGCCCCAGCGTGTCGAGGTTCAAAGCCATTTATGCCTCGCTTGTTACAGTCGTCTGGCCGTAGATTGTGTCAATAGAGGAAGTGAAAGTGACGCGGCGGCTAGTGCCGTCATAATTGGTATCGAAGGAAAGAATCGACAGAACGCCCGGCGTGTCCTGTATGCGTTCGCGTATAGCCAGGATGTAGACGTCAGATCGCTGTTTACCAAGCACCGACTGAACATACGGGGTGCCTTCCGTCAGGTCGAGAAACCACTGACCGCGCCACAGCTCAAACCGAGTTTTTACGGCCTGGGCGACACACTCCGGACTGTCGATAAGGAAGGTATCGTCCCCCTGCCCGAAAGTGTAATCGCCGTCAGCATCTTCGCGACGGTATCGCATTATTGCGGCCCCCCAGTAGTTCCCCCGCCAGTTTGTACTCCACCATGTTTATGCGTGGCGACACTGACACCAGAAGCTTTTACGTCATTTGTTACCGTCACCGGCCCAAGCATCGTCGCAGTACCGCCACTTTCACCCATTCCCTGAGACAGGTTGCCGTTAATCGTTACGTTGCCGTTCAGCGTTATGGTCGGGGATGTAATTGTCGTTCCACCCTCAGCCGTAGCCGTAAGCTGGCCTGGTGTTTTAACGGTGATGTTATGTCCTGCCGCGACCTCTACGAACGCCGCGCCATCATCGGTGCGCAGTTGCGCGGCGCTGGTGCTGATACCGCTGATTTTCTGTGCTTGCGACTGCGGGCCAACGATGGCGAACGCATCAGATAAGTCATGCTGTCGCGGATCGACGGTCTCCTGCACGCCGCCGTTCTGCCACCAGAAATCGATGCAGCGATCGGAGAAGACCAGCAGGCACTCATCGCCCGGCTTGACCGGAAAGGTCAGCGTGCAGCCGCCGCCCCGCGGGAACACCACAGGAACGTCAGGGAGGATCGGGATAGCCTCGGAGGCGGCCTTACCGTCATCACTGACTTTCTGGCCGTAGATGGCTGGTTGTACTGTGCAGGTCACTGTACTGGGATCGAACGACTGAATAATACCGGGCATGGCAACGCGCAGGCCGGTGAAAATAGACAGCTTTTGCACGTCAAACGCCTGCTGCTCGCTGCCGTCCTGCGCACGTGGTGATACTGGCATGAGGATCTCCGGGCAATAAAAAACCCGCCGGAGCGGGTTAGCTAAATAACATGTTATTCAGGGTGCAGAGTGACAGTCATATGTGCCAAAAACTCTCGGTTGGCTCATGTTTTGCCTGATCGCTTCAACATTGAGAAAGGCCTTACCGTTGCGCTTTACCAGTTCATAGCCGTAAGCACTACCATCTGGAGCCGGAGACAAAACCATCTCAAGCTTCATATTAGAGTAGTCACCTTTCTCCTTCAGAAAGGTGACCTTTTGAGTACTGGTCACAGCACCGTTTATGGTGGTTTCACCTGATCCATTGGCATCAACTAACCATCCGCCGCACTTCAACCCAGAAGCATGGCCAGTGCTTGCACCCAGCAGTACCAAAACTCCTAACGTCCTAATGTTAACTACCACCTGGAACCCCTCTTGTGATCGCCGAGCTAGACAGTAAGTCCTTGGCCCCGCGCGCCATACACATGAGATCCATATACCATGGATTCCCCCTTGTATCGCCGGTGTAGCTTATAGACTGGACGATGTAGACGCCATCTGTAGCCACACTGGCGGGCTGCGCTATAGTGCTGCCAAGTGAAAGGTTACCATCATTGCTCGACTCTGTGATTCTTGCCTGTGATCTTTGGATCTCATCGTTCGGCAGCTGGGTGCGGTAAACGGATGCCTGGTCGAGCTGAATTAAGCCGTTCACCCTGATGTTTGGGTTAATCAGGCAGCGAACGTTGACGCCAGCGCCCATGGTCTGCTGCGGCATCCCGATCAGGCCAGTATTGCTGTTCAGCACAATAGCCTCGTGCAGATATTTATCCTCAGGAACCATCTGCGCCTGGCCGTCAACAAATTGCCAGTTGGCGTTGCACTGCGCCGCGAGGTTGCTCATGTAATCGCGGGTCATGCCGTAGAACACCCGGCCCCGGGGCATCACGCGATCCGGGAATTCTCCGGTAACGCCCTGGGTAATGCCGAACGGAGAGAAATCACGCATCAGCACCGTGTGAACATCGGACAGCTTATACCCGGCAGACAGGCTTCCGGAGGAAACGGCCTCGTTAAACGCCTGGTGCCCATCGATGGACTGAATCAGGGTGAAAATGTCGGTGGGGTTATCTCGCCCGGTGATCGTGAAGCGTATCTCACCGTTGAAAATCTCCCCGAAGTTCTGGCCTCGCGTCTGCCCGGCCTGATCTGGAGACACATCCGTTACCTGTCCGACCTGGCTTTCCGATACCGGCGGCGCCAGCCCGTCATATCCGGCAATAATGGTGATCCGCGAGAACTCAGAGCCCGTAATGCGGCTCATGGTGTCGCGGTTGAGATTGTAAATCTTCAGTGTTGCGACACGCGGCCACATGGAGTTGAACCAGTCGATCGTGAACGTCACCTTGAAATCAGAAAGTGATATTCCCTTGCCAGCATCGTCGAGCAGCCTCAATTCAAAGTGACGCATCCAGTTAATCGTCATGAGGTCACCTGCGCAAAATAGAGGTGGGAAGAAGATCCCAGGTTGGTTTTTGTAGGGTATTCCGGCGCGCCATTATCAACCAGAACAGCCAGCACGCCGCTGATCCCCAGCTCAGGATATTGCTTTATCAGGTCGACTTCAGTTACCAGCGGCACACCAAGTAATACTGGCTGCCCGCCAGAGTCCATAACGTCCATTATCCAGCCTGCTTCATCACGCCACAGCACACGCAATGTATACGTCACCGTACCTAACTGGATGCGAAATTGCTGATTATCAGCGGTAAGAGGGATTTCAGTTACGTTCATCTGATCCTCAGCGCATTTCCAAACCCGGTACCTTTCAGTCCGTTTAAAAAACCGGACGAAGAGAGGAGCGACTCGTTAACAGGGGTGGGTGATTTATTGCCACGGCTCTGGATTGCTGCTGTGCTAACCCCCTCCGACATACTGGATTTGTCAGCAACGGAGATTTGCTGGGTCTGGGTGATGAGAGCTTCACGCAGCGTGAGAACACATGACAGTACATTTTCCGTGGCCTTCTCAGTTGTCACCTCAATGGCGCGGAGGAGCATATTGCTGTATGTGCGTTTACCGGTGACCACGTCAAACGGAACCCTGGAGGTTTGCAGTTCCAGCAGCTGCTGGTAAACCTCCTTTGGGCTAAGGCCAATACCCAGCCCGATTCCAGAGACATCCAGGAAGTCGAGAATAGAGCCGCCACCAGCGAACCCACACTCAATTGTGACTTCGCTGGCTCGTTTATAAGCATGATCGTTAATTGGGGCGCCCGTTTCTACGGGATGCTCAGTAATTTCCAGCGTATCAACGTGCTTTTCGGATACCACGACATCAGGCACAAAGATGCCAATCTTCCTCGATTGCAGCCGGAAGATAGCCGACAGAACATCCATCAGTAGATCCTCGGTTGAAGTTGTTGGGTCAGGCGGGAGTTAACGCCAGACTGCCGATCGGCAACCTCACGGCCTGTAGACGCCGGGTCGTTTGCTCCATAGATATTGATGGTAGTTGCCTGGCTCAGTTGCGGGCCGCCACCGGGCATGTTGCTCATGACTTTCGGAATGTAGTTTCGCGTTTCCTGCGGCATTAAATCCATGCCGTAGCGCTGAACATTGCCGATCCCCCAGTTGTAAGACGCCAGCGCTTTGCTCAGGTCGCCGCCATTACGCGTCAGCAACTGGCTGAGATATTTTGCAGCCGCTTCTGCTGATTTCATCGGGTCAAAGACGTCATTTCCACGCAGGCCCATGTCACGCGCCGTGCCGTCCATAAACTGAAACAGCCCTTTTGCGCCAGCACCTGATGTCGCGAACTGGTTGCCGCCCGATTCAGTGATCGCAACGCTCTTCAGCAGACCTTCTGGCAGCCGATAAAGCGACTCCAGCTGGTTGAACACCGGCTGCATCCAGTCGAGCAGCACTTTACCCTGGGCGCTGGCCTGCGGGCGCTTTACCTCCGGCAATGGTGAATTCTCGCTAATTGCTGGCGTAATGGTTGCTGCCCCCGCAGGCGGGAGGATGCCGTCAGCAATTTGCTTGATGCCATCCGCGATTTTACCCAGCACCCCGGAACTCCGCCCGTAGTAGTCTGCCGCTTCTTTTCGCGATCTCTCCTGGGTACCGTTCAGCTCATCAATCTGCGGATCGCGCTCATTTCTGCTCTCACTCTTTGGCCTGCTGTCGCCGAAAAGCCAACCATTCACGGTCTTGCCGATGCTTCTTGGATCAAACCCAATATTATCTTTAACCCACTCAGCGGTGTTGTTGGCACTGTCAGAAACGGCAGGTAGAGCGTCGGGATTATCTCGGCCCTGCCCCAGTAGATTTTTACCGATTCCCACGGCGTCTGACCAGCGTCCCTCATTGAGGGCGTTTATCAGATCGCCAATCATCTGGATCATCTTGCCGAACTCACCAAACTGCTTGGTGAGGTTGTCGATGTCACCTTTGAGGGACCAGTTTTTCAGGTCGATGTTGAGAAGTTTGGCGATCTCAGCGCCAATCTCGGCTACGGAATCCCGGAGCTTGCTGAGCGACTTAATGGCTGCATTAATTTCAGGCTCCCACTTTTCCCAGGCGATCAGGCTTTTACCGCCCTCCTTCCAGGTCTGGTAGTCCTCAATCAACGCCAGAATCGCCGTTCCGAGAGCGAGAATGATGCCTATTGGGGACTTAAGGAACTCTGTATTAAGCACGCGCCACGCCGAGACCAGCGCAGCAAACAGACCGATCAGTTGCTGAACCTGAGGGGGAAGTCTTTTGAACCACTCGATGAGCGTTTCAATAGCCTGAGTTATACGCCACGCGACACGCCCTATGGCGTCGGCGGCCACCAAAATCCCTTTAACAACCTTGGTGACAACACCCTCAATTTTGGGCCAGTTATCCAGCATGCGTCTGCTGAGATTGTCCAGGGTACCACTCAGGCCGCCAGCCAGGTTAGAGCCAACCTTATCGCGCAGGATCCCCAGCAGCGAAACGAAGCCCCGCATGGAGGTCATGAACTTATTCGACTGCAATGCCGCCTTATCAGCATTAAACCCTGTCTTCTGCATCATCGACTGATATTCAGCCGAGAACCCAGAAAGACCACGGCGCATCGCCATCAGGGTATTTTCGTCGATACCCAGCATCTGCGCATACTGATTGGCGCGGTACTGCGGCATACTGCTGAGGCGCTGGCCGACGCCGGTAAAGATCGCCGACATGTCACGCATCTTCCCGGAGGCATCCCGTGTCTGCACACCCAGGCGGTTCAGGAAACCTTCAGCACCCGGATTATTGCGCATGAATCGCGCCAGGCTCTCCAGCGAATTCTGGGCGGCCTCAGCGCTCGAGCCGGTTTGCGACGCGGCGTACTCTAGCGACTTAATGCCGTTGACCGTCGCCCCGGTGCGCTGTGAGGCCCAGTACAGTTTGTCCAGGCCGTTGGCGATCGAGGTGGTAAAGCCCACCACCGCCAGCGCCGTGGATTCCACCACTGCCCCCAACTTAACGACGTTCGCCGCTACGCCCTTGAGCGTGGCTTCAAACTTCGCCTGCCCCGCGCCGTCGATATCGAATCCCAGAGAGACCAGGTAATCACGGATAGTATCAGCCATTGTTCTCGGCTCTCCATTTGGCTATGCGCGCGTCGTTATCGTCACGCATATCGAGATAATCGTTAAGCAGCGCGATGCGGCACAGGTCCACTGCGCCGCTGTCGAGGTCTTTCTGATCGAGGTTGAAGGCGAGCGCCGGGCGCAGGATGTATTCCTCTCCGCCCGGCAGGGTGTTGAACGTTATGCCGCTGGTTGGGTGGCTGTCCCGCTGGTAGGGAGTTCTTGCAAAAAATTTCCCAGAGAATCCGCGACCACCCGCGCCACCAGTTGCAGCATCACAAACAGGTCAATGTCGTCGAATGCCATACTGCCCTGCTGGCACACCTGCACCCATCCTTTGCCATGTTGACGCGCTACCACCTGTAGACAGGGAAACAGGATCGCATCAACATCAGCATCGCTAAGGCCTGAAACGGCATCAGCAATCTTCGGGAGAATGCTTTCCAGCGCCCCTTCGGTGTCTTTTGCATTAACTTTCGCCTGGACGGTGCGGAAGTCAGATACCAGGCCCGCCAGAACCGGCAGGAGCTTTCGGGAGACCTTAAGCTGCTCGAACACGCTCAGTTTGCCGATACGGTACTGCTGATCCTTGATGGTGATTTCCATGGATTAAAACTCCCCGAGTAACTGGTCGATTTTGCCCGCATCAAAGACCCAGGCCACGGTGCCGCCCTCTTTGGCGTTGGCGTGGTCTGGCTGCTTCTGGAATGCGCAGGCGCGGGCGGTGGTGATATCACCGGAAACGCTGTTGCGGATTACGAAAACGTTGTTGCCCCACAGAGCTGACGACTGGCTCTGCGCGTTGTACGCTAGCGAAAGCTTTTTGTTTACCGGCGACGTCTTCAGAAGGGTCACTGTGATGGTTCCGCTCTTCCCGGCGTGCAGGCTGTGCATCACCTCGCCGTCAGCACCGATCGTCATGGTGTTTTTGTTTTCGGTCATGGTGACCGTAATGCCTTCTTCCGAGTTGGCAGAGCCGTAACCGAGGTCAATTACCCCGGTCGGCCCGGTCATGGACGCGGAGACATCGATAAAGCTATATGTTGACATTTATCGCTCCTTAGCGAACCACATCGATGAGGACATCGGCGAAATGAACCGCGCCAGCCAGTTTTGTCGCAACCTGAATCACCGGCGCCTTACGCGCTTCACGATCTGCCTGCGCCTGAGTGCTGAGCGGGTTAGCGAATACGTAATAGCCTTTGGTCAGTGTGTCGCCAGGCTGCACCTGACCAACGGCACCGCCATTCCAAATGCCCGGAGCCACCAGACCGTTATTCACGGCCTGATCCATCGACTGCTCGACGTTAGTCAGCAACCGCGTCACGCCCGCCTCGGTCTGAGGGATCTTGGTGGTTGAGGTATACAGCAGATTCCAGAGGTTGTTCTGAACGTAGTTTTGTAGCCAGTCGAGACCGTGACGCTCGTCGAAGAAGTCGCCGTTCGACATCACGCCTTCCTGGATGATGGCGGTGTCGTTGGCGTAACGCACGAACACGTTGCAGTTCTTGGCCTTCAGTGTGTCGGCCTGCTGCGCGGTGATTGTTTCGGCGGTAATCCCCGGCTCCTGTTTGAACTTCAGGGTGATGGTGGTGTTATTGCCGAGGAAGTTCACGGTGAACGCGCGCCCGAACGCCGACGCCGCAGCATACGGCACCTGACTGTACTGGCAGAACACCCGACCATAGCCCGCAGCCTTCAGCTTGCTGGCGATGTCAGTCGCATCGGTTGCGCTCAGCACTTTCGAATCTGCCGTTGTGACGCCGTACACGCGGGAATCACTCGCAGAGCCAATCAGAGCGGCAACGTCGAGATGATCCTGGTCCGTCATCGTTTTATCAGCGATAACCAGTCCGTACCAGTCAGCTGAGTAACCCAGCGCGGCGGCGACGGAAGGTGTAGCAGAGCCTGCATGAGCATCGGTGCCAGCCACTGCCACCGGTTTACTGCCCGCGTCGATACCCATCAGTGGCGCCAGATCGGTACCTGCCCCAGCAGCTGTCGGAATACTGACGACCGAAGTTGCACCGGTTGACGAAGAAGTAATGAGGAAATGCGATGTAACAGCATTCCAGGTTACGACGGCACTGGCCAGCTTAGTAGAAATCGCTGTAGCAACTTCATTCAGGGTGGTGGCAGCGGACAAATCCACCGCAGTGATGTTTTTCGCCACGCCGTCAATCGTGATATGCAGCGCGCCGTCAGTGACAGCACTGAAGTTTTCGATGCGCTGCTCGCTGGCGTTCAGTTGAGCCCCGGTAAGCGTGCCGGCAGTGGCGGGGATAGCCGTCTTGTCCATTTTGCCGATATACAGATTGAGCGGCTGCGGGGACTGCTGGAAGTACAGGTTTGCGGCCTTATACTCTTCCGAGGTGGTGCCGAAGTCGGCGGCCACGCTTTCGATGTCGTTGTACAGGCGCATGACTTCTGGTGCTGTAATGACGCCTGAAGCCCCAAGGATAAGCAGAGCGCCGAAGTCGCGCCCCTGCGCCGTCCTGAGCGCGAGCGAAACCTGCACGCGCACGACGCGTGATACAGATAAGCCGTTAGGCATAGGTTAATCTCCGAAAAATTCTACAGGAACTGAGAGGAACGATTTGATGCCGTATTCGCGGACAACCTTGCGGCGCAACGTTACGGACAGGTCATAGCGGCGCTGCCACTGGTTGTTGATCAGCTCGGGCGCAGGAATGATGCGCCCAACCTCACCCAGAGTCAGTCCGACCCGGTTTAGCTCTGCGTTGTTCTGCGACACAAAAAGGCCGCTGCGGAACGTCTTAGCGTAAGCCTGCCCGCCGGGGCCATAGAAGCAACAGAGCACCACCAGGCTTTCAAACTGCCACTGGTAGTCGGTGTCATCATCTTTGGTGATGAAATCCGGGTTGGCCGCATCCTGAAATTCGGTAATACCAAACCCACACCAGTTGGTGCCCAGCGGCGGGATAGCGGGCTGTGGGTCAGTGAATAGCGGCATAGCCATACCGTCAGGCAGACCAGAAACACCGCGAATCCACCGGCTCAGCTCACGTTCCAGCACCTGGTCGTATTGCGGTACCGGATTGGTCGGCGTCAGGTAGCCAGGTTGCGTGGTGTCATTCAACTGGCGTACCTCCGTCGAACTCCATCAGCTCACAGTGCGCCTGAACGAAGCCAGCGCCGTACGAGGTGTACGGATCGACAAACGTGACGCGGTAGTGCCGTCCGTTGTAGAGCACCACGTCGGCATCCAGAGATGTCTTTCCCTGGGTTAAGCGGAAAGTGGTCACCACCAGGATTGCACCGCCGATAGACTGCCCGGCTGCCATGCGTCTGGCTTCCAGCGAACGATCCACCGTCACCACGCCGTTGAAGGGGATCTCCTCTTTAGTGTTGGTCGCGAATCCGTCAGCGTCTTTCGCCTGGTGGTTGCGGGTGCAGACCAGCGTGTAATCGCAGAAATCAGGATCCGACAACACCTCAGTGACATCGAGAAAAGGCATTATTTTTTACCTCTCACAACGAAGGTGATCGAGCGCAGCAGGTAACCGTGGTCATACAGCGGCTTAATCCCTGCAAACCCGCGCTCTCTGCGTTTCTGGATGGTTAAATCAGATATTGGAGCCAGCCGATCCCCGTCCGTAATAACGCGCTTCGCGGCATCGGACGCCAGTTGCCCAGCACCAGTAAGCTCGCGCTCCGCAGCGGTGAAGTTACCATCCAGCGCGTGACCAGCAGCCGCCTTGAGATGCTCAGCGGTTACCTTTGCCGAATCCTCAATACCGATGTCCAGAAACGGGCGCGGCGGCAACGTCACCTCTTGCCCACCGAGCCGGACTGTTGCCCCGGTGGATTGCAGATAGGCGATCTCGGCGTTGTTGAGCTCTTCCCCGTCTTCACGTGTCGCGTTGGATTCAGGGATGCCCACCAGCACATCCATGCGGGAGAGACTTTGCAGGCCCGCCAGCACAGAAGCCGCGTTATCTGTCCTGATCTTCACGCCGCTCATAGCAGTAGCCGCCCGCCAGCGCCTGACATCGACCACCACCAGTAGAACTCCTGGCCGTATCCGGTTTTATTCCAGAATCCGGCATCGGGGTTGATGGTGCCTGAGTTGTCGTAGCTGACGCTGACCTTATCGACAGACTTGGATGATGCGACACCACTCCCGGCAGTATTCACACCACCAGCAGTGCCAGCGGTTGCCCGCCCACGCAATTCTGCATAGTGAGCCGTGAACAACTCAGCGAGGTAAACAAACTGGCAGCCGAACACATCCTGATTGAGCAGGCAATCAGCCTGATTCAGGTAGAAATTTACGGATGTGTCGGGGTATTTGGTGCTGTCGGAAAATTCAGGGAAGTCGGTGCGGAACTGATCACTTGTTGGCAGAAGGCTGTTTTTTGGCATTACCAGCCTCCAGCGCGGCCAACTTCTCGGTCAGATCATCCAGCTGCTGTTGCAGACCGGTGATGGTGCCGTCCTTCTCTTCGATCTGCTTAAGCTGATCGTCGATAGTGGTAGTCTTTTCATCCAGCTGCTGTTGCAGGCCGGTGATGGTGTTTTCAAGCCCTGAGACCTTAAGCACGAGGTCTTCATCGCCCTGGCTCTGTTTCAGCTCATCTTCACTGATGGCCTGCGCATGCGCACCAAATGACCAGTGCTCAGTTACGTACTTATCGAAGCTATGAACACCAGGCGTCAATTCAACCTGCGTGCCGTCGGTGAAGCGCAGAACCGCACCGGAAGTTACGAGATATTTCATGTTCTCTCCAGAACGGCGGGTTGCCCCGCCATGTGGGTTACGCTACAGGCACGTCCATGTAGGAGATGGTGTTGCCGTACGGGGTTTCCACCTGGCCCAGACGGCCGTAGTAGGTTGTCAGCTGGTACAGCCCGCGATACTCCAGCGGGGTATTCAGCAGCGGCACCAGCGGGAAGCGGATGAATTTCTCATCCTGGGTGTACGCCACTACACGGTGCGCACCGGAAGCGCCGCGCTTAGACGCCCATTTCATGGACACAATTTCCAGCGGCGCGCCATTCTCCTGGAACGCGATGCAGTTGATCTTCACGTACTCCAGCACGGAGATGTTGCCCGCGTCAGATACCTTCTTACTAGCCAGCAGGCCGAACAGTTCCGGCGCCAGACCGACTTTTTTCGGGCAAATCGCGTAGCCTGAGTTAACCCATGCCTGGGAAAGAAGCAGGTTAAAGTCCTGCACGATTTCATCCGGTGTTGCGGTAGCCCATGCTTTAGCAGCGCTGATTGGCGTTACCTGAGAGAGGTTCAACAGGCCGGTGATGCCCAGATCGCTGTCGCCGATGTATACCTGCTCATCGATATCCATGTTCCATTTCAGCTGCATGGCATCGTACTTCTGGCTGTCAACCGGGCGGCCTACCTGCTGCGCAGATGCCAGCTCAGGGAGAGTCCAGCCCAGCTCCATACCCCACAGGCTCAGTGGCTGTGCGGTCTTCTCGATGTAGAGGTTGGTCTGCGGGATCGCGGTGGAGTTCTTGCCAATCCAGTTCTTACCGTTCGGGTTCACGCCACCGGCGGCCGCCAAATCGGTGTTGGTGAAGGATGACTGCTCGTCAGCAATGGATACGTCGCTGCGCAGCGGCATATCGCGCGACCACTTATAACTGACCAGCGGCAGGTTAAGCGTCTGGTCAAGGCGCTCAAGTTCGCCAACCAGGAATACGCCAGCAGCGTCTACGGTGGCTTTATCGATAGTAAACATTCATCGTTCCTTAGATGTTGTAGGCGATTTCAACGTTGCCGTGGGTGGTGGTTGCCGCTGCATCGCCGGGGCCCATCACCTTGGCGATGGTCAGCTCCGGGGTGTTTGCGGCGGTGCTGTCCTGGGTGAGCACAATGGAGCCCAGAGGGCTGGAGGTGGTCGGGGCGGCGACGCGGATGTAAACCTTGTCGCCCTTTTTGGCGGCACTGGCCTGAGCCGTAGGAACTGCCACGCAGATGTAACCACGCTTAAGTACATCGCCGGTATAACCAGCGCTAACCCCCAGCGCACGCGCATCGGTTGGGTTGGTAGTTGGATACGGACGAATGAACAGGCCCGCCACATCAGCAACGGTGTCACCGGCCTCCAACGGTACAAACGTACCTTTGAGGTTTTTGCCAGCCAGACCATACGAAGGGAATGGCTTAGTGGCATCGAGGATTGCAGGCTCTGCTGTGAGATCCTGCGGACGAGTAACTGAGCCTGGGAAACCAATCCCCATGCGAGTCAAATAAGCTTTACCAGCCATTGTTGGTTACCTTATTGGTTGTGTTTCCAGAAATCGGCGTTGATTTTGTTCAGCTCTGCCGGGGTCATATGGCCGCGGGCGCGGTCACCTGTTGGTTTGCCAGATGGCGGGGTGATGTGGTTCTTGGCTTTACTAATCTCGACGGCAGCCTTAAACACCGCGTCAACGGTGGCCTTTGGCGCCTTGGCGAAGTCGGCAATGCCAAACGCCTTCAGGCTGTCACCCGTGCGCAGCGCCTGATTGAGCACCTGACGTTTAAGACCTTTGTCGCCAGTTGGCTGGAAGCCAGGGCAGATAATCTCAGCGTCGCCGATGATGTTGCGCTTATACGCCGCATCGCCGGTCACCTTGGCGTCTTCTTCTGCGTCTTCGTCACCGGTTTTTTTGTCGTCATCCGGATCAGCGTCGCCAGTTTTACCTTCCAGCTTATCGAGGCGGGCAATAAGCGCCTGCGCCCAGGCCGGAACGTCTTCATCACCAGTCGGCTTGTCGTCGTCCGGATCGGCATCTTCATCGACCGTAGTCTTTTGGTCTGCCGGCAGCGCGGTAGCCTGTGAAGGGAGGTTGATATTGATCGTTGAGCCGGGGATGGAACCCATGCCATCAGACGGCATATCCGGCGCTTCGTCCACCAGCTTAGCCAGCGCATCATCGTCTTTGGTGCGAATGGCATTGGCCAGCTTCTGAAACCACGTCTGCTGTTTCATATTGCTTCCTTTGGTTGATGGGGCTGAATCCCCGATTGCACAGCGGGAACCCGCCCGACCCTTATCAACGATGGCCAGATGGTTTCCTGTGATTTCTGTTTGTTTTGCCTTGCCCACCCCTGCTGGAATGTATTTGGCGTCGTATCCGCAGCTGACCTGGTTCTTTCCGGCGTTGATTGCGTCGATGCCCTCCTGGCGCTTCACCAGCACATCGGCGATCAGCAGGTCGACTTTATCGCCGGTACCGCGCCGGACGTTCTGGATATGGCCGTGGGCCAATTCCGCGAAGTTCGCCGGGTTAACGAAAACGATATTGCCTTCGCCGTCTTCAGGGTGATCCAGCGTTACCGCCATGCCTTCAAAACTTGCCATCGTTTCCGGGGAGAAAACCTCGTCCTCAGTGCGATATGCGGTAATTAGCCCATTGGCATCGGGGATTAGATCGTCCTGATTAAGCTCTTCGGAAAGATATTGCTGCGTCCCAGTGCGGGCGATCGGGACGTCTTTGCACAGCAGGGAGCCGTCCGCCAGCTGGTAGCGCGTTTCGCCCAGGCGGGTAGTGAAGAAGTATTTCATTTTGTGCCTCACACTAACGAGCGGTCAGAGCTCCTGACAAACTTGCGCAAGAGGGCTTTGAGCTGACGAACGTTGCCGCGCCCCCTGGCATTGAGAACGGATAAATTGCCAGCGCGCTTATAGGTAGCGGTGACCGTACCTACGCGGAATTGAATAAAAGCGCAGTGCTCTGTTTTTCGGCAGTCGATAATTACTTTTTTGCTCATGGCTTACCTGCTGAATTGCGGGCAATAAAAAAGGCCGCTCAATGGCGGCCCGTTATTTTCTCGGTGCTGGCACCTGCACTTCCGGCCAGCATTTGCAGTTCGGCAGGCACCCCGCATGCCCGGTCATACCGTCCAGCGTCGGCGGGTTATCCCAGCGCACGAACTTATCTTTCATTCGCCGATGCGAATCCCTCGTTCCGGCACCCTCGATGCGCCACCAGTAGCCCTCTGAGCCAATCGACTCGGCGCGCGCCTGAGTGAGCGCCGTCGTAGCCCGGCCAATCTCGGTGCGGGCGATCATCTTCGCGCGGCTCTCGGCCACGTCACCGGACTCCATAATCATCTGGTAGAGCGCGTCGGGGCGTTCGCCGTTAATGACGGCCACCATTGCGCGCGCCTGGATGTCACGGACGCGGTCGGCGGCCTCCAGTGGCAGGGACTTAATCAGCTGCACCTGCCGTGCCACGATGTCCTGAGCCACGAACCCCACCGGCGTATTGCCGACGACATCACGCAGCCCCTCAGATATCTCCTGCGACACAGATCGCCACTGGTTCCACTCCTCCTGCTCAACTTGAAGGAACATGCGCTTAGCTACCCGGTCAGCCCAGTCGTCAATCAGCAGTGAGTAATCCAGCAGCCGGGCGTTAACCTGCTCGGCGCTGGCCTCCGAACCATCGTAATATCCAGTTACTATCGCTCCGCACTGGCGCGCTATCTCCTGTAGGCTTTTCTGATACTGGCGTTCCGATTTGCGGCGGAGGTTCGGTTTCAGATTCAGCCTCCTCCCATTCTGCTTTGGCATCTTCAATATCCTTGTCGGTGATAGAGCCGCCGATGCCGATGATGTCAGACAGGTTGCGCAGGTCGTTCAGCGCGGCGTGCTGCGGCATACCGACATCGCGCACGGCTGTCGCCAGAGCGGTGGCCACGTTGCTGGCCATCGTCGCCCGGTCGGTGTCCGACATCTCCCAGAGTTTGTTGAACTCGAAGGTGAAATCTTCCGGCAATGGCTGGCCGAACAGCGAGCGCCAGGTGATGTCCAGCAGCCAGCGGATATGGCGGCGCAGGCGGCGTTCCTGCAACGAGTTAACGCGGCTGTAGTAGTTCTCCAGATCTCCGTCGCCAGTACTGAACCCGGACGGTGATTGCCCGAACAGGCGCACCAGCGGTATACCAGTTGCGCCGGATACCTGCTCAGCAAAGCGCAGGATGACGTCGGCGATGCCAGCGAACGAGTAGCTGTGGGTCTGGAACTCGTCCGACTTATCCATGATGGTCATGCCTTCGATGGTCTGGAACTCACGGATCATGTCCATGTGCTTCATCAGCCCATCCTCCAGCGTACCTCCAGTGGCGAGAATCTTGCGCAGTCCCTCAATGCTGTACGTGCGCAGGTGCGCTTTATGAATCAGCTGCGTGGTGCCCACGGTAGCCGTATCGAATGCCTGAATGCGCTCGAAGATGCGTTCAACAACCGACATCCCCCAGCCGTTCTCGGTCTGGGCCTGCTGGAATGGCAGCGAGTCACCTTCCATGCGGATAATGCGGCTGTGGTGAATCTTCCAGGGCGGGATCCCCTGCTGGTTGGTCACCACCTTGTAATATTTCGGTTTGCCGAACTCCGGGCCGTAATCGGTCACCAGATCGTAATAGCTCGGGCTGACCTGCCAGCGGTCGAGGCACATCACCCCTTTAAACTGGCCCTCTTTGATGCGGTCAAGCTTCAGCGGAGTGGACATGTCCTGTCCTTCCAGCAGGACCACCAGCAGCGCGCCGCCATAGAGGCGTGACCACTTCAGGGTGTCGTTCAGGCCATCCCAGATAGCGATGTCATCCCAGAACGTTTCGAACTTTCCCTTTTGACCAGGCTGAAGTTTAGAGCTGATGTTGATGCCTTTGCGGGTCATGTCATCAGCCATCGCGTCTACGCCAGCGCCCACCAGAAACGATGAACGATACGCAAATTCCAGCTGCACGCGGTTACGTGAGATGTAGCCCGGCTGATAACTACCGCCGCTCTGTATATTGGCGGTGTACCCGCCTAGTTTGGCAGCGAAGTTGTTATACCCGTCACCAGTCCGGACGGGCTTTTGTGCGCCGCTCTGGCGTTTCTTTCGGGACATATCCCCTCACTGTTATTGTTTGCCCAGGGCGGCCCAGACACCGAGATCGCCAACGCTTGTGATGTAACCATCCAGCGAGTAGCGCACGGCGTCCCACAGGTGGTTATGCTTATCCACTACAACCGGAAGCACTTCGCCCGTCATGCGGTCTGTTTTGTAAGAGTAAAGGCGCGCCTCATCGACCATGTGCTTACAGCGCTCATGGATGATGATTTCTTCGAACCCTTTCAGATAGGTGATCCCGTCCTCAACACTTCCAGGCCATTTGGTCGCGCCGTCGATGATGAAACCCTGACGCGATAGGTAACTGATGGTCTCTGGTCGGCTACAGTCGCCATGGATGGGCCAGCGCCTCACCTCTGGCACCGAGTCATAGAACGACGCCATTTCATCCAGCTCGACGCCGACACCGTAGGCCTCGTACTCGATGTACAGACGAGTGCCGATGATGAAGCAGCGAACCAGCGTTGATGGGTCGTTGGCAAAGCCGAAGTCAGCGCCAAAGAACAGGCGATCGGCGCTTTGCCACAGGTCGTCAGCGAATGCCTCAACCCGGTATTTGCCAGAGAAGATGACGGCCTCACTGAGCGCCTTCGGCAGGCCCAGCCAGATGTGTTCGTAAGCCTCGAAGTCGATGCGCTTGCAATACTCCATTTCGTGCCTGAGCACGTCAGGAAAGAAGGCGTTATCGCAGTAGTTGACGCAGGTGATAATCGCTCCACCATCAGGGGGATCGGCGCGGTGCCGCTCCATCATGGCGTAAGTCGGGTCGGTAGCCTCTCGCGGGTTAAACGACACCCATACTTCCGATTTGTTGGCTCGAACGGTCGGCCCGAGGATGTCCCAGCTGTCCTGCGATACGGTCTGCGCCTCTTCCACCCAGCATATTTTGATGCCGTGCATCGACTTAATGCTCTGGATGTTGTTTCGCAAGCCTTTGAAGGTAAACCGGGTGCCGTTGCTTCCCTCTATCTCGTTGTTCTTGACCTTGTAGAAGTGAGCCAGGCCAAGCGAGTGGATTTCAGAGTCCAGCAGCGCCAGCACCGAATCGTTGATGGAGTTCTGGAATTCACGAGCGCAGAGGATGATCATCGGCTCGATAGCGCCCAACAATACCAGCGCGCGGGCAATCTCTACCGACTTGCCGCCACCACGACCGCCATACGTCCAGCGCCAGCGGACAGAGCCTATCGGCGCGTCGTAAAGCGTCCCGAGCACCCAGTTGCTACTGAATGAGTACAGGACACCATCGATTATTGTTGGGCTGTCTGCTTTCCCTCGCGCAGCTTATCCATGTGCGCCGTCCACGCTTCCGGCGGGCAGTTCGACGGCGTGACGATGCAGACCTTTCCGTAACTCAGGCCAGCCAGATCGACATTCACTTCCGTTTTGTTGCTCATGTCGATGCCGGTGAGCTGCGCGGCGTTCTTGATGTTAGGGGCCACCTGCCCAAACTTCTCAGCATCAAGCGCGGCTTTCGCCGATTTGTAAGAGAGTTCAGCCAGGTCTTTTGCGTCGAAAGATACGAGCAGCGCGGCATCCTGACGCAGCTCTCTGATGCGCCTGCGAATATCCGGGCGTTTAAACAGGATGGAGGCCTGAGAGTCAGCGCGCGAAGGTGAGTAGCCCGCGCATATCGCCGCCTCTTTCTGTGGCATGCCCCGCGCAATGTTCTGCGCAAATTGCTCATGCTGTGGCTTAAGGATACCCGCGCTTTCCTGCGTAGTATCGCCGTCAGGTGGTGAAGTAGCCTCAACCACAACCACGTGTGGCATCTGGCTTTGCGCAGTTTTGCGCACTTCCTTCTGCGCAGTTTTTTGCGCAGCTGGCTTTTTGATGTACCTGCGCGCAGATGTGTAATTCAGTCCCTGCGCTTCGCACCACTCTTTCGGCGATATACCCGTTTTGGCATGCTCGGCGAGGAACTGGTCTTGCAGCGCTCCCCAGTCCGGTTTTGCCATGAATCTGTTCCTTTGGTTAAAGCCATTGTAAAAACCACTCGGAAGTGGCTTTTACAATGATATCGGTACCATACCAGTTAATTTAGTTTTAAGCTTACGCAAAAGCGGAATATCAATGGCACCAAACATCAATGGGCTTAACGGCACTTATAAGACACTTTTCGTTCTTAACTTGCTACGAATCAAACCTGCTAATCTCATAACGCAATCACCAAAAGGCCTCTCAATTATAGTTGTATTTATTCCCATCCGTTTAAGCTCGCTAATCAATTCCTCATCAGGTTTTGGATCAACAACAATAACATCCGCCTTTGAATCTAAAATCGCATCCCAAATATGATGATCATGTTGAACGTATTTAACGCCTACTATAACAACCGTTTCGGACTCAGTTACTGCCTTAATAAAATCACTTTTTAAAGCCTCAATCATCTCTTTATTTATCACCGCTCTTTTTTCTTTATTGTACATGCACATCATCGGACTCAAAAAGTCGGACTTAGCACTATCACACCAGCGCTGGATATCATCGTGACTATTTAGACAAATCATGCGGTCTGTTCTAATGAAAGAGCCGCAATTCACTGCTGTCATCCCCCCTAATAATGCCTCTCCCACATCTGGAACAAAGTTAGAGGAACCATGAACCTTCAATAAAGAAACTTCTCCCTCATATACTCCATAACGCACATATTTGACGCCTGAGATTGCAAGTGATTGCTCTATCAACAGATCATAATTTAATGTCATCAGATGAATTTCATTAATTAAATCACCTAACATCCTAAACAATTTGACATATACATTATTTTCGCTTGGTTTAAACGCAGATAAATATAAAGCCAACTCTTTTTGTAAAGGGTTGATTATCGAACTGTCGTTTGGCACAATAAGCATGCCTTGCTCAAAACCCTTCTCACGAAATTCATGCTTTATTTCCTCTGGCAGCCCTGAAAAAGCCCCATTTAGCTTTTCAAGTTCACCAAATAAGTAATCACCTTGAGGTGGAGTAGGAACACCTTTAGCTTCTGAGCCGTAACTTGCACCAGCACCAAATATTAATGACAGCATATGAATATCCATTTGTGAAGAGTGATATTTGAACAATACCAATCTTTTTCACTAACATCTATGATGCAGATCTAGCTACCCAATAACTTATTTTCTGTCTACAAATCCTCCAAAATGAGCTTAGAGCTAAAACTGCGAGGCACGTGATGCCTCTATCTTCCTGATACTGGACTTGTCGACGTTGCACTGGCCCAGCGCCGACAGCAGGCTCACATTCAGATCCAGACTCGCCCCGTAAGTCAGCGGGTCGGGAATAACTGGCTGCGGCGTTTCAGCGGTCAGTTTTGCCGGAAGCGGCACTACCGGAACCGGTACGTAAACTGTCCGCGTATTGCCGCAACCGGTAAGCAGCTGCAACAGGCACAGGCTGACGAGCGCAATCATCATTCGCAACAGCCACTTTGATATCCGCCTGGGCTCCCTGTGACTCCAGTGCGATCTGGTTCTTTGCATCCTGATTGGCCTCTGAAATGGCGTTGATGACGTTAACGGCCTGAATGACGTTGGCGGTAATCGCTTCGGCGGCGCTGGCGTTCTGCTCAGCAGCATCAGCGCGTTTCTTTTCCGCCTGGTACTTATCGTGATAGTGGCTGGCTGACCAGATGAGCGCACCGAGGGTAGCCAGCAGGAACGCGGTGATAACCAGTTTGTAGCGCAGACTCATAACAGGAACAGAGCGCGCTCCGCCTCACGACGACGGGTCAGACCATTCAGGACTTTGCCGCCAGCTTTATTCCAGCGCAGGAACTCATCGGCAGCACCAGTGTAATCACCGGCGTTGAGTTTTCGCAGGAGAGTCGATGTCGACAATGACCGGGCGCCGAGGTTATACGTGAACGACACGAGGGCGTCGAATTGCCCCTGAGCCAAACGCACTTTAACCAGGCGAGACACGTCATTTTCGTAACTGACCAGCCCGGTCTTCAGCAGGCGCTCAGCCGTTTCCTGATTAATCGACATCCCGGCGCGGATCGGTTTACCGTCTACAGGTTGAGTCCAGCCATAGCCAATCGTCCAGATGCCGACGCTATCCTGGTAGGCGGTGAGCTTGCAGCCTTCAAACTGCTTGATCAGGGCAATGCCTTTATCACTGGTTTGCATCACCACCTCCAAAACGGGAGTTAAACACCCTGCCTGCCATAATTTTCACCTGCTCCACCCCCACAAACCCGAGCGCGCCACCGATGGCAATGGAAAGGGACTGTGGAAGATTGAAGTAATCAAGAGCCGACACGGCGGTGAGGGTTAAAGCTCCGCAGATTGCTCCTTCGAGCATCATTTTCTTCCAGCCGCCTCCGCCGTAAGCGATTCGCATTGCTGCCATGACAACCGATAGCAATACGGCACCCATCGGCGTTTCGCCACGCCACCAACTGTGGAGTAGTTCAATAAACTCCGTCCAGGAGTGGGGATCGTTATGCATTTTCATAGTCTCTCACCTCCGATGATGCCGGGGTGCTGTGCGTAATTGGGGTAAGGCCCTCGGGACGATTTAACAACAAGGCATGTCGAGGATGGTTCCCGGGGCCTGGAATAAAAAACCCGGCGACAGGCCGGGAAGATGAGGGTAAGGCAATGTCGGCTCTCTGGCCGAAGGGTCCCAGGTAGTGGGTCTGGTTTGTGGTGACCGGTGCTGCTATCCGGCATTCACGGCTATCGATTTACGACGTCATCAGTACATTCACCACAACGGAAAGCCAAATCGCCAGGTTTATTAGCCCCGCTTAACCTGGATGCGGGTGTAATTGTTACGATTTGGCTTACCTGTTGTGCAGAAACGAAAAAGCCCCACGGGGTTAACCGCAGGGCTTTAAACGAAGGCATTAACCCATCGTTAGAACAAAATTAACACAGATTCGGGAAAAGTAAATAGCTCACGATAAAATAGCGAACAATTGTTTAGCCTTATCGTGTTATCGCTCTCAGTTGTGATTCGGCCCAAGCTTCTTCTACGTCGAATTTTGATATCAATTGGTCGTAAAACGGCTTCACTGACTTTTTCCAGGTGTCCAGAGTAATGGCGGATGTTATCTCGCAAATGGCCGCATATGCGTCAGTTGAGGGGATGCGCTCATAACCACGCCCGCTGCAACGCTTGCAGGAACCAAACACCGGCACGCCCTGCTTCTTCGTTTCTTTCTGATTTAGGGCGATACCGCGGCCCCGGCAGTCGTTACAGGCACAGCTGACGACTTTCTTACCCTTGCAGGTCGAGCACAGCACCCGTACCACCTCTTTCACCTGGCGCTTAACCTCGAAATCACCCGGCGACTGCTTAAGGTCTTTGGCCCACTGCGGCAGCCTCATGGTGTAGTGCGATTTCATCGTAAAAACGTCAGCCTCAATGAACCCCTGCCCCTTACAGCATTCGCATTGCTTCACGCTGGCGGCGCTGCGGGAATAATCCTCGAAGGCGAAGGCGGCGAGCTGGCGCATCACCAGCGGCTTAATCCCGGCGTCCAGCTTGCGCAGCGCAGCAACCTTGTCGCATTTGGTAAGCGCGTATTCAGCCAGCAGCGCGATAGCCCTCTCCCGGTCGTTATTGCTAATCCCCATCTTTCCGAGAAATGCGCTATACCCCATGGCGGCGCGTTCCTGGGTCATGCCCATGGCAGCCATGATATCCGTGCCGGTCAGAGAATCTGATGCAGTAGCGCGCGGGGAGTCGCTGATCATCGTCGATTTGGCGAAGTGGTATTTCACGGTGTTTTCAAGATTCACGCTGCGGCCCTCTCTGGCTGTTTGGTCTTAGTCTGGTTCTGGCTGTGCTTTGCTACTGGCGGCTGGTTGGCGCGCTTAACGCTTTCTGCCTGGTAGCGGAGGAAGTCGGTGTGGTTCATGCGGCCTCCTGCTGTTTCAGTGCGCGAAGGTCTGCCCGGGCCTTGGCACGGATACCGTTCAGCTCTTCACGGGTGTACCGGTGAGTTTCATTGTTGGATTCCAGCGCCAGCACGCGCTCCTCTCCAATCAGATCGACCAAGGCGGCGCGGTACGCCTCGATATTCCCGGATTTGTGAACGTTACAGGCGGAGCACTGGAGCCAGATATTGTCAGGGTTAAAGCGGAGTTGCGGCGCTGCGGCCGTGGTGCGGTAATGCCCGGCGTGCCAGGCAAAGGCGGTCTTGGTACCGCAAGAAATGCAGCCGTATCCGGCAGCCAGCAGCATTTCGCGCCGCCAGTCGTTGAAGGCACGCTGAGTCAACAGAACCCAGTGACGGATAGGTTTCAGATCATTGCGGCGTGCAGCGCGCCGCTGGCGGCCTGCCTTTTCTTCGGTGCGCTGGCGCTGCGCTTCCTTCTGCTTAGCGGTTTCGCGGGCTTTTGCGGTCTGTTCTTTGCCGATCGCGCTGGCGCACTCGAATGAGCAGACCACCTGGCCGTCGCGCACCGGTTGGAACCACTGGCGACAAGCTTTATGGGCGCACTTGCGGCGCGGTAACTTAGCCATGCTCACCCCCAGACCTTTTGGCGGAATGTCCGCGGCGTGGGCTGGAGATACTTAACCTCCTGCCTCTCTACGCTGACGGTCCAGGTGAGGTAATCGCGATTAAGGCTGCGCGTTACGGCTACCCCGCGGCGCTGGTACTGCCGCTGGAGTTCATCGGCCTGCTCGGTTGTGCATTCTGTGTAGTGAAACCATGATTTCGCCATCAGGTCAGCTCCCGAAGCTCATCAGCTGCGCGGCGGCGTTCTCAGCCTCGCGCTGGTCCCTGAATGCCCGTGACAGGATCCAACGCCAGAGGACATCGAGCGCGGCTTTGTAGAGCTGCTGAAACTCGGTCTCGTCCATATTGGCGAAAGCAATACTGCGGGGATGTTTCCGGAGGGTGCCGTCAGGCAGCTGGATGGCGTCGAAGTGCCCGGCCTCGATGGTCACCCAGGCGCGGTAGGCATCAAAGGATTTGCACAGGCTGATGCCATTGGTGATGCGGCGGCTGCTCACCTGCTCGAGATATTGCTCAGCGGCATCCAGCAACGCGGTTTCGCTCCCGCCGAATGATGCCAGGAATTTGGCATAGCCGGTAACCAGCTTGCGTTCGTTGGAGGAGATAGCGCCGCCAGTCGGCTCCCAGTATTCGAATCCGAGATTGAGCAGAGCGAAGAAGCGACGATGGAAAGCCGGATTACGGACCTGTTTGAAGTCGGCCACCAGCACGTCGCCGAGCTTGATTTTTGATTGCAGTAATTCGCTGGTCTCCGGCGTTGCGGGGATCAGGATTCCTGAGGACTGCTTGATGAGTTGTAACTGCGCCATGGAAGTTCTCTCCGTGGCGCATCGTGGTCAGGTTACCGGCTGTTCAGACCGATAGGAACATTATGCTATTCAGTCACTAAAAAGGTCAATTATTGGCTGACAACTCCCTGACGATCTCGACCAGAGTTTCGCGAGATATGACGCGCTCATCCGCCTGGAGAAGCTTGTGGCCGATTACTGCATCATCAGAATTTATCAGCACGCGATCCCCTGACCGGAGTTTAAACGAACACAAGGGCGCTCCGTCGGAACGCCTCACGAGATCGTAATACTCACCTCCATCAGAACACACCTCAGCCACATCAACCCCCTCATTTTGCTATCCACAAATACGCTCTCCCGGCGGGGAGAAATCCACTCCACAGAGCCAAAATAACAAATGGCGCAAATTTCCTAATAGGTTCGCCGGAAGAAAAATTCATTTTTCTCTGTAGCTCTTTAACCATACAACAGAATACTGTATGTATAAACAGTGTTTGTTTATTTCTGGTAAGTATGCACATGAAGCACACGACTGCGCAAGCCCATTCATATGATTGATTTAAATAAATTTTATTGCTACTTACGTGTAAAAAATGATCGTTATTTTTAACAAAGGCTCATGTCAGAAATGTCGACCCTAAATATCTGTACGGAAAGCCTGGCGTCAGAGAAACGGCAAAGATGTCATTATCGACAGAGGGTATTTCGTCTGCGTCGGAGGCCGCACCGTTGGTAATTTGTTGCTGCCCTGTGTCTATTTAATAATCGATTTCATAGATCAATTTCATTGTATCGATCGGTATTATCGATCATGCGAGAATCATCCATTCGTCGGGCGAGAAAAAGGCCTCCGAAGAGGCCCTGGCTGTCGATATGGGGATTCTCATATCGCTTGTATGGCAGTCAGACCAAGTCAGGTAATTTGAAGCCAGCCATATCTTCCGCGCGGATGGGAGGCGATAAGCAGTCAGCAAACACCAGGGTACCATCGAGCAAAATCACGAAGCGCCATCCCATAAACAAACTGGCACTACACCAGTCAGCCTTTAGGGGCACATCTGGCATCTTGTCTGGAAAGTCTGGGTAATGCTCGGCCAGCCACTCCATTGCGTCGCAGCGGTTGAGGGTGTATTTGTCGTACATTACGCCGCCTGCCCCTGCTGCTGGCACATCTCCGGCAGGTTTGCCCGCACAAGAGCTTCAGCGAAGGGCGGCGGCACAGCGTTGCCGCAGCGGGCCACCTGCTTATCTTTCGCGTACTTCACCCCGCGGTAGTCCTGGTCAATGATGTACCACTTCGGGAAGCCCTGGGCGCGGTACAGTTCTGCTGGCTGAAGCATTCTCATGCCAACGTCAACGATGCGGTACACCACGCCATCAACCGTCACAAGCCCGTCAGAATCCGTCCCGCAATACTCCCGCAGGAACGCCAGCGCCTGGGCTGCGCGCTGCTCGTCATAGCCCTCTGTCGCCAGCCTAGTCTCAACGTTACCGACATGCAGGCCGCCCGCAGTTAACCCCGGCGCTGGCGCGTCTACCACCCGACCATCCCGGCAGGTGCCGCGAAGCATCACCAGGTGCGATGTGACCAGTCCATGATGATCCGCGGTGGTGACCGTGTGTGCTGGTTCATCCAGCCCCAAGCCAGCGCCCTGGTAGTTACCACCGAAATGCTTAACCAAATTCGCGGCCACCAGCCCAAACTTACCACCGCCAGCCACGACCGTGCCTAGCGGCTTATGCAGGCCTGGCACGCGCGGCTCCTGCCCCGGGCGTTCGCCGTAACCCATCTGAATCAGTGTCGTGGACACCAGCTGTGATTTGCCGCCCCCGCCGGCGGTGATCGTGGCGCTCGGTTCGTCGGCCCGATGCCCGATGCTGGCACCGAATTGCCGGGCGATCACCGGCGCGACAACACATGCGCGGGACTCTTTCAGAATGGTGTGCATGGGTTTATCCATTGGGCGTGGCTTCGCTTGATACTCACTGCCGCCACTACCCGCCAGGAATGGTGCCAGCTCCGCCTCAACGACGCCCAAAGCGTGCCCATTTCCGCCAGGACGTACTGATGTGCCGGCGGTGACTGTTGGCACCGGTTCGGTCACTGGCTGCCCGGTCGCTCCGGTGCGGAACTTCGTCAGGTGCGGTACCGTAATCGCATAGCCATGCGTTTTGGTGATGGTCTGCAATGGTTCAGTCAGCCCCTGCCCGCGGAAACAGTCGTATTTCCCCTTTGTCGTGGTGTGGTTGCACTTCACGATAAACGGCGAAGCGCTATCAATCACGAAACGCTGGATGCCGCGGGCGATGCGCTTAAGCGTGTTCTCCGCCAGCGGCTTTTTGCGGTCGAAGATGGACTGCGCCGGGATAGACCAGTCAATACATTCCGCCGCGGTGTGCCATGGCGCCAACTTGCCAGCCTGCACTGCTGGTGTTTTCGGATCGCCATGGGTCGGCTCCGGCCATGTCACTGGCACACCGTCGCAGCGCATCACCATGAAGAATCTCTTCCGGATGGTCGGCGCGCCAAAGTCGCACGCGCGCAGCTCGCGGTAATCGACGACATAGCCCAGTCCGGCAACCAGCTGCTGCGCCTGTTCACCGTCGGCGGCAATGCCCAGGAACTCGCAGCATTCCACCAGCGCGGGATGCCCGGCGGGGATACCGTCGGACAGCATGCCGCAGAACGCATCAAAGGTTTCTCCGGCGCGGGCCGGGTCCGGGCGCTGCCCACCATCAGCCGATACGATAAGCGGCCCCCACGTTTTGAACTCCTCGACGTTCTCCAGCATCATCACGCGCGGGCGTACTGCCAGCGCCCATCGAATGACGATCCACGCCAGACCGCGAATTTCCTTCTCTACCGGCTTAGAACCTTTGGCCTTCGAGAAGTGACGGCAGTCCGGGGAGAACCACGCCAGCCCCACCGGGCGGCCAGCAGTCGCCACCAAGGGATTTACATCAAAAACAGATTCGCAGTAGTGCAGCGTATCCGGGTGGTTGGTGGTGTGCATCGCCACGGCGTTCTCGTCGTGGTTGATGGCAATGTCCACGCTGCGCCCGATTGCCAGCTCGATACCCGTACTCGCCCCGCCGCCACCGGCAAAGTTATCAACGATGATTTCTCTCACGCGTATTCCTCCATGGCGGCAGCCAGCGACCGGGCCGCGGTGACGATAGCCGGTACCGGCATTTTCTCCAGCCACATGCGGTTGATGTGATGCTTCAGGCGGCGCTGGTGATGCGCCGGTAAATCCCCGGCGTTTTCAACCTGGCCGTAGACCATGCCAATCTCGGCAGGCCAGACGGTTTCGGTTACATCCACCAGCAGCAAACTTTCCAGTTCGGCCACTCTCCGGCAGGCGTATTGCAGTAATGAGTCCATATCATTCATCCCTGTTGATGCGGATGCCAGCCACCCGCAGTGCATGCTCAACATCGAAACGAGAAAGCCATTGACCACCATCTTTGGGGATCATGACACTGCGCTCTGTTTCGTTAATCGGATGGCCTGGCCTAATCGAATACCCGGTCGGCATAGTTACGGTCCGGTGTCTCGCATTTATCAATGCTTTATGGGCCGAATCGTTATTCGCCTCCAGCTCAGCGATCCGATTCTCTGCGGCTTCCTTCTCATCCAGCAGCGCCTGATAGTCAGAGTGATAAACGAACTCACCATCAGGCCACTTCTGCATGTATCCACTAACAAGGTCATATCTGCTCACCTGGTAAGCTTGTTTGTCGATATTGTTCAGTGAATCACTCATGCTAGCGCGCTCCCGATAATTTTGTGGATCTGATAGCCCTGCCACTTCTGGCGACAAACTTCTGCGATACTGGGTTCATGGCGCGCCACAGGCATTGGCTTAATGCGAGTCTCCCCGCCCGGCTCCATGACGTAGACCGGGTGGCGGCGCTGGCCGATGTTCTTCAAAGCACCAGCAGAAACGAGATGCTCCAGCAGACGACAGGCCTTTTTGCTGTCGCAGCCCAGCAGTCGGCGAACCTGACGCGGGGTGATCTCCCCGCTGCGCTGGATGGCGCGAATGATTGTCCAGAGGTTGCTACTGGCCATTGTCCACCTCCGCACCCACCAGCTGATTAACGAGATCCTTATGGCGGCCAACAACCCGGACCGCATCGCGCAGTTTCTCGAGGCTCGCCAGCTTGTTTTTGGTGCGTCGGATTTCGCGGGACAGCACTCGCACAGTTGGGATTACCTGCCCGGCTACGCGCCCTTCGGTAAACGAGGGGATCTCGCTGACGAACTGCTCCAGCGGCTTAGCTGCGTCGGTTAATGCGGGAACTTCGGGTGAGGCAGGAGCTGGCTCAGGTTCGGCTGCCGCCGCCGGCAGTGACCAAGTTACGCCCTTGCCCTCCCCGTTCTTCACCACGACACCCTGGCGCTCGAGCGCGCGCATTGCTGATGTCATTCCACGCCCGTTGCGGTTAACTTCCAGAGCCAACGACGCTGTATCCATAGCGCCATTCTTCGCAAGCAGCGTTCTGATTACTTCGGGGTCAACGGGGTCTGGCGCTACGCCGTGAAGTGCCGGCTTAGCCGCTGGCGCGGTGCGTTTTGCGCTGGTCACTTTGCCAATGAACCAGCCGCCGTCGGAAAAATCACACAGCCCCTGATCGCGCTGTTCGCGCAGCATGTTCAGCGCCTCAACGGGTTCGATATCCAGACGGTCGGCCACCTGGCGGTATGTTGCCGGGCCAATTTTCTCAAGCGCTTGAATTACGGTTTCCATGTGATCTCCTGTTAGATCAGACCAGCGGCTTTGCGCTGCGCATATTGGGCTTTCAGCATCTCTGCTGGCGTAGGACCGCTGGCCTTGGCCGGGGCGGCGATAGCACGGCGGATCGGCGGTACCGGCTTACCTGCGGCAACGCGCTCTTCCCACCCAGCCAGCACCTTACTGGCGGCCTGGCACATCTCGCTTTCGGTCATCTGGCGATCGGTGCTTTGGCGGCGTAGTTCGATGCAAATGTGGTACAGAACTGGCGCAGGCCACGGATACTGCTCGCTGGTTGGATACCGGAACACCAGGCGGCGCCATTTCCAGTACTCAGTCATCACGTCATCAACGCTGAACCCCAGCAGGCAGCGCCCCTCTTTACACCAGGCAACGAACTGACCGGGTGACGGCAGGAATGGCTTCTCCTGGCGGCGGGCAATCCGCATGCCTGCGGCCACCTGTGCCATGGTGGTAATCCCGTTTTCTTGAAATGCCATCACCCACTGACGGCGCAGTTCGTTGAACTCGCTCTGCTCACGGAAAGCAGCCATTGCTGCCGGAAATGCAGCTCGTAGCGCGCTAAACAGGGAGTTGAAGATTTCAGCCGTCTGCTCAACCTGAGGGCGTTCTGCCGGGGCGTCAGGCATGTTATGGGCGATGCGGCGAAAGCTTTCACGGTCGCAGTTCGCCAGCTGCTCAGATAGTCTTTCCATCGAACACCTCGTTGATCCAGTCTGTGTTGTTGAAGTCGATGCCCTGGGTGCTCGCGGTATTCGTCCTGCGGCCAGCATCTCTCTGAAGGCTCAGCGTGTCCCACTTAGCGCGGAGCTTTGAAGGCGAGAGGATATTGGTGTGCCAGAACGCGTCTTTGCTTGCCCACTGGAATAGCTCGCATATTTCGCGATGACTGCGGCCGTCCAGTTCACGCATCAGGCGTACGTCGTTAGCCCAGGCGGCCATGACGGGTTTCTTCGGGAAGGGTTTAACTTTTTCGAGCAGGGCGAGGATCCACTCTGCGCATTGCTGGTCAGCAGTTGTTCCCCACTTGGTGAAGTTGGGGGTGTAAATCACTGCCTCAGGGTGAGCTGAAAAAAACTTTTCCAGACGGTCGTTGGAGGATTCGCCAGAATTCTCTGACGAAGATCTTTTAATATTGTTATTGTTATAGTCTTGGGTGGCTACCGTTTCCGGGAAGGTTTTTCCCGATTTCGGGAAGGATTTTCCCGTTTTCGGGAAGAGTTTTCCCGTTTTCGGTTTGTCCAAAATCCAGGCTGATAGGTCAGTATTTATACCGACAATTTTCATCACGCCCTGCTTGTGACTGAAAATAATTCCACGCTCAGCCAACGAGCTGATCGCATCAGAAACATGCGTATCAGCCAGCCCTGTGAGCCCGGCGATGACGGTGTTAGTAACCCGGTCCTGTTTCTTATTCCATCCGTAGGTCAACCAGATCACCGCTTCCAGGCACTGCCATTCACGCCCCGACATGCGCAGGCGTGGTTTCAGCTTCTGAATCTCGTTTGCGATCCGGGTGTACCCGTTGGACAGGTCGGCCATGTGACCTCCTGTTTGCTCGGTTTTAGTGGGAAATTTGATAACTTCAGCGGTATTTGACATACTCATCTCCGCAATTGCTTGACGTTATTGCACCCGAAGACCGGCTGTGTTGACGCACAACGGTCTTCACCATTTCAGAACAACCCTGCTTGCTGCTCATTCCGCTTAACCCGGCGTTCTGCGAACTTATCGGAAGCCGTCTGTTGCTTCTCGGCCCAAAGCTTTGCGTGACGTAACACATCATCAAAAATCCTCCCCTTACGACTGGCCTGAGACATACGCTTGTACATATCGACTGCCTGAAATGCCCCCCCCTGAGCGACCACCACAGTGAACCCCTGTTTGATAAGCTCTTCACGCACATGCTTTTCGATGAACTCGATATGGTTCATGTCAGATCGCCCCACTCAGCATCGTTGTAACCATCGCCATAATTGGCGCGACTGAATCCGGCCCATCCAGCAGATACTTAGCAACGATGCTTTCGCTGATCTCTTTCCAGCGTTCCTGTTTGGGGGCTTTGAGAACTACAGCCTGAATAGCCTCAGCATCCTCTTTCACCGACTTGGCGATGCGGAGCGCGAAGTTATCGTGCTTAACAACCCGATCCCGGTACGCCAGCGGCAGAACCGAAATGATTACCGGTGCCAACTGCTCTACGTTCGCCCGGTAAACTGCCGATTTCTCTGGCTGGTCTAACCATCGGAACAATTTCACGTTCCACACATCGGGATTAACGGATGTGTCGATACCCGCCAGGCCAGCCTCTTCTACCGCTTCCCGGATTATCAATGCGACCGCCACCCGACCCTCCGCCGCGGCCCAGGCGCGCACGGCAGAACAGATAGCGCGATGGTCAACCTTCTGACTTTCCTGCTCATCCGTATGAAACTGGAATTTCAGCCGCTCTGCTGGCGCTCTGTTATTCTGTTGAAAAGAAAGTGTTTGCATGATTAACGCTCCTACTTTGGTAGACCGTCTGAGGGATTTGGATAGGCGTTTGGGTCAATCTCATGAGGGGTAACTTTCCAGTTAAGGATTCGACACAATGGCAAAATTCGAGCGTGTGGGACTTTCCCCTTCCGCAGCCATTTGCCAACGGCCTGAGATGAGATGCCGAAGCACTCGCCAATACCTACCTGAGACATGTGGCTGCTGATTTTTTGTTTAATTTGGTTATCCATTTGCTGTCCTGGCTGTTTGCTTTAGGTGATCGGAGAATAGCACTTAAAACTTTTGGTTCCAACAAAAATCAAACCAATAGTTCTAATGAACTATCAAACCATTGGTTGTAAAATGAAAATATGAATAAAAATCCTCACCCTGTATTTGCTAAAAGAATCCATCAAGTGATGGAGGAAAACGGCTGGAGCATGGCGGACCTTGCGCGGCGCGTTATGCTTTCCCACACGTCAGTGAGAAAGTGGGCTAATGGCGCGTCAGCCGCGAGCGGCGAACGCCTTAAAAGGCTGGCTGCGGTAACCGGCAGGCCTGAATATTGGTTTTTCATGGAGCAGGGAGAGGAAGGTCAGAACGGCGAAGAGCTACCAGCATTACCGCGTGTGCTCGATGAAAGAGAAGAAACGTTGCTTTCACTTTTCAACCAGCTGCCGGAAGCAGAAAAGCTGCGACTGATTATTCATACAAGGGGTGTAGTTAAAGAGATGGACCTGCTTAAAAACGATGTGTACGACATCATTCATGATTTGAAAAAATAGACCTTATCAAACCCGCCCCGCCACAAGGCACCGTATAGGTGTCTTTTTTTCGCCCTCAAATAGAACTAATGGTTCCATTTGCGCTTTACATATCGAACCTTTGGTTGTATCTTCAATGCATCGACAACACGCGCACCGTTGTCAGGTTAAAGAAACGTTCCGCCAGCCTGGCGACAAGGGCAAATAAGAGGGAATCATCATGGTTCATCAGCACTATGGCACCCAGACGGTCAACCGCGGCGCAGTTCTGCCGGGAATGCTCGTAAAGCATAAAGACAGCACCTGGACGGCATCAGCCAATAAGCGCGGAAAGCTATATCTGCACCGTGGCATTGAACGCACTTACACCACCGATCTGTTGGTAGAAGTTTTTCTGAATGGCGTGGGGAATGGCCTGAGCCATTAACGGAGGGAGTCATGCAAGAGAAGAAATGCGCCTACTGCCGCAAACCTATCGAGCAAGGGAAGGAAGTTAAAAACGAATTGCTCTTCATCCGCGGCGCCCAGCTGGCGCGCGAAGTACACGAATACTGCTCTGTACGTTGCGCTTCGTACCACCAGATGGCACACGAAGCATAACGAAAACCCCGCGCAAGGCGGGATTCACGTCCGGTGCCACCGACCAAAGTACACCGGAATTTATACCAAACCAAAAAGCACACCCAATGGGCGCTATCTCTGGCCCGGGGATCTTACATCCAAAAATGAGGATCTGACATGGAATTTTTCTACGTGGTGAAGGCCACTCAGAAATCCGGCAAGCAAGATGCAGTGATCTGGTTCACTGCGAAAAGCGAAGCGCGCGCAGCTCTTACGCTCGACGTCGCGCTTGAAGATGCTGGTATTGAAACCGGGCGCGGTAAGGACTACGCCAAGCCGAACCGCACCGATTTTCCAGTGGTGAACGACCTGCCGGAAGAAGGAACCATCGATTACAGCTGGTGCGAACGCTACGTACTGGCAGACGACCAGCGCACCTGGGACGTGATCCCCGGCGCCGCATCTCAGGATGAAACCATCTTCACCCCGGCCACCAGCGATGCGGAACAGACTGCCGCGCTGGAAACTGACGTTGATTCGGCAGACGCCTGCAATGCTGCCAAAGATGAACCAGATCACTGGTTTGAGAATGGCCTGCGGATCAGCAAACACGATGACGGTGGTGCCCACTACCCCGTTTGCAAAATGCCTTTCCGCAAGCAGCTGCTGGCCCAACTGACGGCAGATGAACTACGCCACCACATTACTCGCGCCCAGAATGCAGAGCTGCACGCACTGGAAATGGACACTGATAACAGTTACGTCCAGAACCTGCTGCTGGCAGCGGAAAATTGCGAGGAGATTAAGGGTTACGACACCAAAGACCTGTGGCGCTATACCAATGCCATTCGCAAAGTATTCAGCCAGGAAAAACGTCACGAACTTGCGCTGGTGCTCCGTTTCACCAGGATCTGGGCGGCGACTGATTATATTGACCGCGGCATCCTGGCGCGCGAATGGGCTGCCGGCAATCGTATCAGCAATGTCCAACGCACCGACACAGGCACAAATGCCGACGGCGGCTACGTCACCGACCGAGGCGAAGGAGCGCACCACACGCTGGACACCCTCGATCTGGAGATAGCATGCGCGCTGTTGCCAATGGACTTTAACCATCTCGAAATCCCGGGCAGCATCCACCGCCGCGCCAAGGAGATCGTCGCGAACAAGGAAGAGCCATGGAAATCATGGAGCAAAATCCTGCGCAACCAGCCCAGCGTTCTGGCAGTGAACCGCGCGGCCATCTTCAACCTGGTGCGTATCGCGCCGGAGAACATCCACTTGACGCCGGTTGCTCATCTTGAGTTCGTGAACCAGACGATGACGGCTGAATTCAATGCTGCAACTGATCTGCTGCCTCTCCCGGCTGCACAACCAGAAGAAACCCAAACTGCCGAAGAGCATCCACTGCCGAAATGGGCAGAGGCGGGCGAGCAGAAACTTGCTGCTGAGGATGAAGCCGAAACGCAGACCCTGCCGAAGTGGGCGAAAGAAACTACCAGCCAGCCGCAGGTCGCGAACCTCGGCAGCGGCATGTTCTCCATCGAAGGCCTGATGAACGAAAACCAACCACAAACAGATGACCGTTCACTTGTTAAAGAGGAAGCCACCAGCGATGTGCAGATGGAAACGACTCAGCCAGAGAAAGTCGAAAATACTCAGCCGGTACACCCAGGCGAAGGCGCTGATGCAGCTGATTCGCAAACAGTTGCCCTGAACCCGGCTGAAGTTCTGGCTACCGCCGCGCCGGCGCAGACGAACGCCACGCAGCCGGAAGTAACCACCGAAGCGCCGGAGGAAATCGCCAGCGTGCCGGACTACCCAGCGTACTTCGAACCGGGCCGCTATGAAGATCTGCCAAATAACGTTTACCACGCGGCGAACGGGATCAGCAGCACGCAGGTGAAAGATGCCCGCGTCAGCTTGATGTACTTCAACGCGCGCCACGTCGCCAAAACCATCCCGCGCGCGCCATCGAAAGTGCTGGACATGGGTAACCTGGTTCACGCGCTGGCACTTCAACCAGAAAACCTCGATGAAGAGTTCAGCATTGAGCCGACGATCCCGGAGGGGGCCTTCACGACCACCGCGACTCTGCGCGCCTTTATTGACGAGCACAACGCCAGCCTGCCCGCGCTGCTGAGCGCTGACGATATTAAATCGCTGCTGGAAGAGCACAACGCCACCCTGCCCGCGCCGGTGACGATGGGCGGCAGCCTGGAAGAAACTGCGCAGAGTTATATGACTCTGCCCGCTGAGTTCCAGCGTATCGGTGAAGACCAGAAACAGACCGCTACCGCAATGAAGGCCTGCATCAAAGAGCACAACGCCACCCTGCCCGCGCCGGTGACGATGGGCGGCAGCCTGGAAGA